>Ga0308010_1000459_pt1 | contig 27904 bp, 18 predicted proteins | sample Neamet129_FD_202368 | JGI IMG/M metagenome (GOLD analysis project Ga0308010, IMG submission 202368) | Marine microbial communities from water near the shore, Antarctic Ocean - #129 | ecosystem: Environmental > Aquatic > Marine > Unclassified | place: Southern Ocean | collected 2014-07-24 | reverse complement strand
GATTTGGATATGTATAAACATCCTTCAACAAAAGCAAATATTAGTATATTACAAGAATATGGAAATTTTCTTATCCCTTCAGGCTTTGGGGAGTTAGCTAGCGGTTTGGTAGGTGAGGGTAGGATGGCTGAACCTTCTGAGATAATTGATAGTATTATCGTTGAGCTAAATAAAGATTTGCCTTTAACAAATAAAAAAGTATTAATTACTGCTGGTCCTACACATGAGTCTATTGATCCAGTCCGTTTTATTGCTAACCGTTCATCAGGTAAAATGGGTATTGCTTTAGCAATTGAGGCTGCAAATAATGGAGCTTTAGTTAATTTGATTTTAGGTCCTACACATTTGGAGTGTAAGCATGCTAATATCACAGTTTACAAAGTAATTACCGCCACCCAAATGCATGAGCAAGTGAATACTCATTTTTCAACAACTGATATTGGAATTTTTGCTGCTGCTGTAGCCGATTATAAACCAGATTTTGTTTCTGAAAATAAGATCAAGAAATCATATAGTAATTTAAATATTACTCTTGAAAAAACAGTTGATATTCTTGCAGAAATGGGAAATAAGAAAAATGATAAGCAGTTTGTTGTTGGTTTTGCATTAGAAACTGATAATGAAGTTGATAATGCAAAGGATAAATTAAAAAGAAAAAATTTAGACCTGATTGTGTTGAATTCTTTAAATAATAAGGGAGCAGGTTTTCAGCATAATACTAATAAAATAACTATTATTGACAAAGCCAATAATATCAGCAATTTTGAGTTAAAGGATAAGAGTGAAGTTGCAAAAGATGTTTTTGATAAAATAATTGAATTAAGTGAATAAGAAACTAGTTTTATATATATTGTTTAGTGTGTTTGCTGTAAACATAAGTGCGCAAGAATTATTGTGTAATGTTAGGGTGAACTCTAGTCAAGTGCAAACGAGTGATAGAAAGGTTTTTCAAACCATGCAGACTGAGATTTATGAGTTCATAAATAATAAAAAATGGTCGACTGCTAATATTCAGAATGAAGAGCGCATTGAATGCACTATCATGATTAATATTAGTAAAAAAATATCTAATGATGAGTTTGAAGGTTCAATACAAATTCAAAGTACACGACCTATTTATGGTACTTCTTATAAATCTACCTTATTTAACTATTTAGATAATAATTTTAGATTTAAATATTTGGAATATCAGTCTTTAGAATTTTCTGAATCTACACATATGTCTAACCTTACATCTGTTTTAGCTTTCTATGTAAACATAGTATTGGGCTTAGATTTTTCCACTTTCTCTGAAGATGGAGGAAACGAGTATTTTAACATGGCTCAGAAGATAGTAAGTAATGCTCAAAATGCCTCTGAAACGGGTTGGAAAGCTTTTGAAAGCGATAAAAACAGATATTGGTTAGCACATGACTTGATGGATCAAAGATACTCTGATTTTCATATGTGTATGTATCGTTACCATAGGATGGGCATGGATAAACTAGGTGAAGAACCAGATGATGCTCGTTTTGAAATTACGGAAGCACTAGAGAGTTTAAAAAGTATTTATCGTGAAAATGCATCTGCATTTATTCTGAAACTCTTCTTTGATGCTAAATCAGATGAGATTATTAAAATCTATTCTGAAGCTTTTCCTAATGAAAAAGCTAGGATTGCTAAAACTTTAATTGAGATTGATCCTTCTCACTCCACAAAATATCAAGCTATTACCAATTCATCAGAAGGCGGTAGATGATAAAAAGTTTACACATTCAAAATTACGCTTTATTAAAAAATGTATTTATTGATTTTACGGGTGGTTTTACTGTAGTTTCAGGAGAAACAGGAGCAGGTAAATCAATTATGTTGGATGCTTTATCATTACTTTTAGGTAAAAGAGTGGAGCGTTTTTCAGCTGATGAAAATAGATCTAAAAGTACTATTGAGGCTATTTTTATTATTGATAGTTCTAAAAAGCAATTCTTTACGGATAATGATTTAGATTTTGAAGAAGAAACTGTAGTTAGGCGGGAGATAAATGCAATTGGAAAAAGTAGAGCGTTTATTAATGACACACCTGTTTTATTGCAAGTCTTAACTGCTTTCGGAAAGCAGATTATTGAAATTCATTCTCAACATCAGTCCGTATTGTTAAAAGATGAGCAAGCTCAATTTTTATTAATTGATCAGTTTGCAAAAACAGAAAAAGAACTAGCTAGCTACCAGAATGAGTTAAAGCAATATACTGCTTTAGTTTCAGCATTAAATACCATTAAAAAATCAGGTAGTCTATCTTCATCAGAGCTTGAGTTTTTACAGTTCCAGTTTGAGGAATTAGATACTGCAAATCTGAAGGAAAATGAAAAAGAAGAGATAGAAGATAATATCTCATTATTAGAGAATGTTGACGGAATCTCTAATGCTATAGCTGAGGGAGAACATTATTTAAATAACGAACAAGGAGTATTTCCATCTTTAAGTGTTGTTAAAAGAAAATTGATTGAATTTGATACTTTTAGTGAATTGTCAACAAGATTAGAGGCTGTACTGATAGAATTAAATGATATAAATGAAGAGTTGTCTGATATAAATAATAAGTTAAATGCTGACCCTGAACAATTATTGAAATTAAATAATCGTTTGGATGTATTGAATAATTTATTGCTAAAACACAGAAAACAATTTATTGTAGAATTGATAGATTTAAAAGATGAGATTGAGCAAAAAATTCAGCTTTCATCTTCTTTTGAGGTGCAAGTAATTGCAAAACAGAAAGAAATAGATAAACAGATTTCAATTTTAAAAGCTGCTGCTGAAGTTTTAAATTCAAAGCGGAATAAGGTTTTACCAAAAATAAAACAACAACTTCAGGGGCACTTACAACAATTAGGAATGCCTTATGCTAAGTTTGAAGTAGTATTTACTGAAATTGATCAGTTTAATCAAAATGGGAATACAACAATTTCCTTTTTGTTTTCGGCAAATAAAGGAAGTGCTTTGCAAGAAGTGGCTAAAGTGGCGTCAGGAGGTGAACTTTCCAGGTTAATGTTGGCTGTAAAGTACATAACAGCTCAAATGTCAAAAGTAAATATCCTTGTTTTTGATGAAATAGATACTGGTGTAAGTGGTGAAATTGCAAGTTTAATGGGAGATATGATGCTAAATATTAGTAAAGAAAATCAGCTGATTGCAATATCGCATTTACCACAAATAGCTTCCAAAGCAAATAGTCATCTAAAGGTAGTGAAAAGGGTAGTAGATAGTAATACTATTTCGGATGTTGTTCCTTTGAATAATCAGCAGAGAGTAGAGGAAATAGCGAAACTATTAAGTGGAAAAAAATTAACAAAGGCAGCATTTGATAATGCTGAAGAGTTATTAAATCAATAAGTTTATATTTGCATAATAAATTACACAAAATGGCAAACAATATTTTAAAAGGAAAGAGAGGGATTATTTTTGGAGCTTTAGATAGTAAATCTATAGCTTGGAAAGTTGCACAACATGCACATGCTGAGGGCGCAACATTTGTACTTACAAATGCACCTATCGCTTTGCGTATGGGTACAATTAACGAATTAGCAGAGGAAACTGGCTCAAAGGTCATTCCAGCTGACGCAACTTCAATGGAGGACTTGAAAGTGCTGTATGAAGGAGCTATGGAGGAGCTAGGAGGGAAGATTGACTTTGTACTGCATTCTATTGGGATGTCAGTAAATGTCCGAAAAGGAAAAGCTTACTATGAGCAAAACCATGATTGGACTATGAAAGGTTATGATGTTTCGGCTTTGTCTTTTCATAAAACTATGCAAGCTGCTTGGGAATTAGATGCTTTAAGTGAATGGGGGTCAGTTGTTGGACTTTCTTACATTGCTGCTCAAAGAGTATTCCATACATATAACGATATGGCAGACAACAAGGCTATGTTAGAATCTATTGCAAGAAGTTTTGGGTACCATTACGGTATAAGAAGAAATGTGAGGGTAAATACAATTTCACAATCACCAACGGATACTACTGCAGGTAGTGGAGTAGCTGGTTTTGATGGCTTTTACAGGTTTGCTAACGATCTTTCTCCTTTAGGAAATGCTACATCAGATGAATGTGCTGATTATTGCATCTCTATGTTTTCTGATTATACAAGAAAAGTAACTATGCAAAACTTATTTCATGATGGAGGTTTCTCTTTTACTGGAATGAGTGAAACAGCAATGGCTACTTATCTAAAAGTAATGGAAGATGAAAAAGAAGTTTCTGATAAAAAATAATTACAATTTGTTACATATAAAAAAAAGCCCACTTTTCAGTGGGCTTTTTTATTAGTCCTTTTTGACTGACTTTTTTGGTTTTGCCTTAGGCTTAGTTATTTTCATTGTTAAAGCAGATTTATCCTTGTTTAAACTAACTTTAATTGTGTCACCTTCTTTTATCTGAGCATTTATTATCTCTTCAGATAACGGATCTTCAAAATATTTCTGAATAGCTCGCTTTAAAGGTCGGGCACCAAATTTAGAGTCAAATCCTTTTTCAGCAATAAAATCTTTAGCTTCTTCTGATATTTTAACGGTATATCCAAGTGTGTCTATACGTTTTAATAAGCTATCCATTTCAATGTCTATAATCTTATCAATATCCTTTTTCTCCAAGCTATTGAATACTATTACATCATCAATTCTATTTAAAAATTCTGGTGCAAAAGCTCTTTTTAATGCTTTTTCAATTACTCCTTTTGAGTGTGAATCAGAATTATTAATCTTAGCTGTAGTGTTAAATCCTATACCAAGTCCGAAATCTTTTAGTTGACGAGCTCCAATATTTGAAGTCATGATAATAATAGTATTCTTAAAGCTAATATTTCTTCCTAAGCTATCAGTCATCTGTCCATCATCTAATGCTTGCAATAAAATATTAAATATATCAGGATGAGCTTTTTCAATTTCATCAAGTAAAATAACGGAATAGGGCTTTCTTCTCACTTTTTCAGTAAGCTGTCCACCTTCCTCATAACCTACATATCCAGGAGGAGCTCCAACTAATCTGCTTACAGCAAACTTTTCCATGTATTCACTCATGTCCAAACGGATAAGTGACTCTTGTGAGTCAAACATTTCTTCTGATAAAGCTTTGGTAAGTTGTGTTTTCCCAACTCCTGTAGGTCCTAAAAATATGAATGAACCGATGGGTTTATTTGGGTCTTTTAATCCAACTCGGTTTCTACGAATAGCTTTTACAACTTTCTCAACGGCTTCATCTTGTCCAATAATCTTGGCTTTAATGCTTTCCGTCATTGATGAAAGCTTCTTTCTCTCTTGTGAAGCAATTCTGTTTACCGGAATGCCTGTCATGATAGAAACTACATCTGCTACATTTTCTTCTGATACGGTTTCCTTATGTGCTTTTAACTCCTTTTCCCATATATCTTTAGCATGTTCAAGTTGAGCTGTGAGTTTCTTTTCACTATCTCGTAATTCAGCTGCTATTTCAAATTTCTGCTTTTTGATAGCGCCTTTCTTCTGAATTGTAATTTCATCAAGATTAGATTCTAAGCTGGTAATATTTACTGGAACTTTAATATTAGTGATATGTACTCTTGATCCAGCTTCATCCAATGCATCAATAGCCTTGTCTGGTAAGAATCTATCATTCATGTATCTGTCAGTTAATATTACGCAAGCTTTTATTGCTTCAGGCGTATAACTTACATTATGATGTTCTTCATATTTAAACTTGATGTTTGTTAGTATTTCTATTGTTTCATCAATTGAAGTAGGCTCTACCATTACCTTTTGAAATCTTCTTTCTAATGCGCCATCCTTTTCTATATGTTGACGGTATTCATCAAGAGTCGTTGCGCCAATACATTGTAGCTCTCCTTTTGCTAAGGCAGGCTTAAACATATTGGAAGCATCTAATGATCCTGAAGCACCTCCAGCGCCAACTAAAGTATGTATTTCATCAATGAATAAAATGATGTCAGGATTTTTCTCTAATTCGCTAATGATTCCTTTCATTCTTTCTTCAAATTGTCCTCTGTACTTGGTTCCTGCAACCAAAGCAGCTAAGTCAAGCATTACAATTCTCTTGTTGAATAAAACTCTTGAAACTTTCCTTTGTACTATTCTAAGTGCTAAGCCTTCAGCGATAGCAGATTTTCCTACTCCTGGTTCTCCAACTAAAATTGGATTATTCTTTTTTCTTCTGCTTAGTATCTGGGATACTCTTTCAATTTCTTTGTGTCTTCCTACGACAGGGTCTAATCTTCCTTCAGTAGCGTATTTTGTTAAATCCCTTCCAAAATTATCCAAAACAGGAGTAAGGCTTTTGGAAGTTGATTTTGGTTTTTCAATTTTTGATGAGCCAAAAACATCATCATCTTCTTCATTTTCATCATCTTCAAAAGAATCATCATGTTTTGAGCTAATATCAATATTATGAGAATCATATTCTTCTAAAATAATTTCATAATTAAGGTGTAAGTGTTTGAAGGATATCGTAACAATATTGCTTTTGTCAAGTAGGATTGCTAGTAGAACATGAATTGTTTTTATCTCATCTTCTCCTAAGTTTTTACGCTCCATTATTGATTTTTTAAGAATGCGTTCTGTTTGTTTCTTAAAATCGATACTATCTTTATCAATATTTACTCTACTTTCTCTTTTGGTAATATTACTTTCAATGATAACGCGTAAGTCTTTAGGGTCTATTCCTAAACCTTTTAATGTGTCTATTGCAGTTCCTCCGCCTTCACGCAGGATTCCTAAAAACAAATGTTCAACACCTATGCTTTCGCCTCCTAATCTAATTACCTCTTCTCTAACATAGGTAAAAACATCCTTCATTCTACTTGAAAATCCTGTATTCATAACTTGTTGTTTTAATTTAATCTAAAATCTGTTGCAAGATACTTACTAAAAACCGATACTCTACAATAGTATTCCCTCATTTTTTTTAACAAATATTGTTCATAACTTATAAGGTAAAAAAGAAGCATTTTACTATTATAAAATACGCAAATTTCTTTTATTTGTTACCTTAACGTAAAAAAGAAAAATATATGTCATTAGGCGAAAAAATTATTCCTATTAATATTGAAGAAGAGATGAAATCAAAGTACATTGATTATTCAATGTCAGTTATTGTCTCAAGAGCTTTACCAGATGTAAGAGATGGATTAAAACCAGTACATAGAAGGGTTTTGTTTGGAATGCATGAGCTAGGTATTAAATCTAATACAGCTTATAAGAAATCAGCAAGAATTGTTGGGGAGGTTTTAGGTAAGTTTCATCCCCATGGTGATACTTCAGTTTATGATGCTATGGTTCGTATGGCTCAGCCTTGGAGTTTGCGTTATATGTTAGTTGACGGGCAAGGGAATTTTGGTTCTGTTGATGGAGATAACCCTGCTGCAATGCGTTATACTGAGGCGAGAATGCGTAAAACAGCAGAAGATATGTTGTTGGATATTGATAAAGAAACAATTGATTGGAACTTAAATTTTGATGATACATTAAAAGAGCCATCAGTTTTACCAGCAAGATTACCTGCATTGCTTTTAAATGGTGCAACTGGTATTGCGGTAGGTATGGCAACTAATATGCCTCCACATAACATTACTGAGATTGTGAATGGTACTCTTGCTTACATTGAGAAGAGAGGTGAGTTAGAAATTGCTGATTTAATGGAGCATGTAAAAGCACCTGACTTCCCAACAGGAGGAACAATTTATGGTTATGATGGTGTGCGTTCTGCTTTTGAAACAGGTAGAGGGCGTATTGTAATAAGAGCTAAAGTTCGTTTTGATGAATCAGGTACTAGAGAGCAAATCATTGTTGATGAGATTCCATACATGGTTAATAAGGCCAATATGATTAAGCAAACTGCTGATTTAGTGAATTCTAAAAAGTTGGATGGAATTGCTGATATTAGAGATGAATCGGATAGAAATGGAATGCGTATTGTTTATGATTTAAAGCGTGATGCAATTCCCAATATTGTCTTAAACAAATTATATAAGTACACTGCTCTACAGTCTTCATTTTCAGTAAATAACATTGCTCTTGTAAAAGGAAGGCCTCAGTTATTAAACTTAAAAGAATTGATTGGTTATTTTGTTGAGCATAGGCATGAAGTTTTAGTTAGAAAAACAAAATATGAGTTAACAGCAGCAGAGAAGAGAGCGCATATTTTAGAAGGTTTATTAATTGCACTAGATAATTTAGATGCAGTAATTAAATTGATTCGTTCTTCACGTACTCCAGAAGATGCTAGAAATGGATTGATTAGTAATTTCCAATTATCAGAAGTACAATCGAGAGCTATTTTGGACTTAAGGTTACAAAAACTTACTGGTCTTGAGATGGATAAGATTAAAGCTGAGCATGCTGAAATAATGGAAAGAATTGTGCAATTAAACTTAATTTTATCTGATGAAGATTTAAGATTCACAATGCTAGCTGATGATTTAAAAGAAGTAAAAGAGAAGTATGGTGATGAAAGAAGATCTAATATTGAATACTCTTCTTCAGAAGTAAGTATTGAGGACATGATTCCAAATGAGGAAGTATTAATTACTATTTCACATTTAGGATATATTAAGAGAACATCATTAAGTGAATACCGATCTCAAAATAGAGGTGGAGTAGGAAGTAAAGGTGCTACTACTAGAGATGAAGATTTTGTAGAAGAAATGGTAATGGCAAATAATCATGATTATATGTTATTCTTTACTGAACAAGGTAGATGTTTCTGGTTAAAAGTATATGAAATTCCTGAAGGAGGAAAAACAGCTAAGGGTAGGGCTATTCAAAATATGATTAACTTACCTAAGGATGATAAGGTTATGGCTTACATCAATACTAAGGACTTAAAAGATGAGGAATACATTAATTCTCACTATATAGTAATGTGTACTAAGAAAGGAGTTATTAAAAAGACTTCATTAGAACAATACTCTCGTCCTAGAACTAATGGGATTAATGCAATTACTATCCGTGAAGGAGATCAATTGTTAGAAGCTAAAATGACTACTGGTAATTCTCAAATTATGATGGCTGTTAAATCTGGTAAATCTATCCGTTTTGAAGAAGAAAAAGTAAGATCAATGGGTCGTACTGCTGCAGGGGTAAGAGGAATTAGATTACCTTCAGAGGATGATGAAGTTGTAGGAATGATTTGTATCAATGATATGGAATCATCTGTTTTAGTAGTTTCTGAAAATGGATACGGTAAACGTTCAGCTGTTGAGGATTACAGAATCACAAATAGAGGAGGGAAAGGAGTTAAAACTATTAATGTTACTGAGAAAACAGGTGGCTTAATTGCTCTTAAAAATGTTACTGATGCGGATGATTTAATGGTAATTAATAAATCAGGAATTACAATTAGAATTGGTGTTGATACTTTAAGAGTAATGGGTAGAGCAACACAAGGAGTCAAGATTATTAGATTAAGAGATGAGGATAGTATCGCTTCAGTTGCTAGTGTTTCCAAATGGGAAGAAGAGGAAGAGTTGTTATTAGATGAAGAAGGGAATGTAATTGAAAATGAAGTTGTTGATACTATTGACAATGAAGAGTCAACAACTGATGAAACTTCTACAAAAGAAAATGAAGACAATAATACGAACGAAAACAATGAGGAAAATGAAGAAAACTAATCTTTTTGCAGCAGTATTGCTGTTTGCATCAACCCTAGTAGCACAGGATGTTACTGAAACAACATTAGTAAAACCTGCAAGTAGTAACCCTATGGATATTGCTTATGAAAAATGGGAATTACCTAATGGATTAAAAGTTTTAATTCATGAAGATCATTCTGATCCTATTGTACAAGTTCATGTTACTTACCATGTTGGTAGTAATAGAGAGGCGGCTGGGAAATCAGGTTTTGCTCACTTTTTTGAACACATGATGTTTCAAGGTTCGGAGCATGTGGCTGATGAAAAACATTTTAAAATTGTAAGTGATGCTGGTGGTTCAATGAACGGAAATACTACCTCTGACAGAACGGTATATTTCCAAACTGTACCGACTAATTACTTAGAAACTGCTTTATGGCTGGAAGCTGACAGAATGGGTTTTATGCTAAATGCAGTTACTCAAGAAAAGTTTGAGAACCAAAGAGATGCAGTAAAGAATGAGAAATATCAAAATCAGATTAATCAACCTTATGGAATGAGTTATGAGATTTTAGGACAAACTTTATATCCGCCTTCACATCCTTATAATTGGCCTGTAATTGGTTATGTAGATGATTTGGATAGAGCTACTGTTGAAGATTTAAAAAACTTCTTTTTAAGATGGTATGGTCCTAATAATGCAATTCTTACTATATCAGGGGATATTACTTCATCAGAGGTAATGCCAATGATTGAAAAGTATTTTGGAAGTATTGAAAGAGGAGCAACTGTTAGAAGACAAAAAGCAAGTACACCTAGGCTTTCATCTGATGTATATACTGGTTATACTGACAATGTATATTTACCTTTAACGGATGTTGTTTTTCCTACGGTTCCTAATCATCATAAGGATGAAGCGCCTTTAGATATGTTAGCTGCTTTAATGGGAGATGGAAAAAATTCTTTATTCTATAAGAACTTTGTTAAGTCGGAAAAAGCAATGCAAGCAAGTGTTAGTCATCCATGTCGTGAGTTAGCTGGTGAGTTTCATTTCACAGTTCTTACATTCCCTGATTGGCAAGAAGATCCAGGAATTTACTTCAATAATATTGAAGCCGATATTAGAAATACAATTGCTGAATGGGAAGAAAAAGGATTTACTGATGATGAGTTAGCTATGGTAAAAACAGAAATGGAAACACAAATGATTAGTCAAAAGACATCTGTTTCTTCTAAAGCATCTGCAATTTCATCAATGGAATGGTTAGGTAGGGGTAGGTATAATGTTTCTGATAACATCAAAAAGTATAATGCTGTTACTAGAGAAGATGTAATGAGAGTGTATAGTAAATACATCAAAAACAGAAAAGCAGTTTTTGCTACAGTTCGTCCTAAAAGTCCCTTTGTAAAAGAATTGGATAGTATGATTAGTGTTAATCCAAATGCGGGTTTAATTTTAAAAGAAGACCCACAATATCAAGGTTTAGTATATAACCGACCAGAAGATAGTTTTGAAAGAAGTGTACAGCCAACAGCTGGACTTCCAGAAACACCACAAGTACCTGAATACTACAAAACTACATTTTCAAATGGAGTTAAAGTAATTGGTACAAAAACCTCAGAAACGCCTAAGGTTTACTTAAGATTAACACTTAAAGGAGGTACGCTTTTAGAAGAAGATAAAAAAGTTGGTTTAGCTTCATTTACTGCTGATATGATGAATGAAAGTACAAAAACAAAAGATTCAGAAGCTATAAGTGTTGCCTTAAGAAAGCTAGGATCTTCTATTTCCTTTTCTTCATCAGGAGTTGAAACTTTTATGTATATTGAAACAATGACTAAGAACTTAGATGCTACTTTAGTTTTGGCAAAAGAAAAATTACTTGAACCTGCATTTACAGCTGAAGATTTTAAAATTGTAAAAAAACAAACAGAAGAAGGATTAGAGTCAATGAAAAAGAATGCTCAATATTTAGCTGGCTCTTCATTTCAAAATAAATTGTTTGGTGAAACTCCTTTTGGACGTTTACCATCTAGTAAAACAATAAAAAAGATAAAAATTAGTGATATTCAAGCGTACTATGATGCGTTTTATTCTCCAAGTGTTGCCTCATTAGTTATAGTGGGTGATATTGATGAAAGTACTATTTTATCAAAACTTGATTTCTTAAAAAATTGGAAAGGAGAGGATGTAAATATTCCTAGTCCAGCTGATTTTGATTTCCCAGAATCCCAAGAAACGCAAATCTTTATAATTGATAAAGAAGGAGCTTCTCAATCGAATATCTTCTTAGGTCATACTGCTGATAATTTTGATGTTGCTGGCGATCATTTCAAATCAAAAGTTATGAATTACCCATTGGGTGGTGGTGCTAGTGGTAGACTGTTCTTAAACTTAAGAGAGGACAAAGGGTACACTTATGGTGTTTATTCTTTCTTTAGAGCTTCAGAATATACAGGAGCATTTACCGTTTACTCGTCAGTTAAAACAGAAGCGACTGATAGTGCATTGGTGGAAATATTTAATGAGTTGAATGCTATAACTACAACAGGAGTAACTGCTGATGAGTTAGCTTCAACAAAAAGTTCAATATTAAATAGTGAAGCCTTAGAATATGAATCACCGGGGCAGAAGCTTGGTTTCTTAAATAAGATGTTAAAGCACGATTTGGATGAAAGCTATATTGATGTTCAGACAGATGTGTTAAACAAGATTACTTTAGATGAAATTAATGCAATAGCTAAAGCAAAAATTCACCCCGAAAAAATGACCATAGTAATTGTAGGAAATAAGTATTTGATTAAAAAGAAATTACAAAACTTACAATCCAACACTGATGGTGTAAAATATAACTTTAAAGTAACTGAAATTAAACTATAATATCATGATGAAAAAAGGACTATTAACCCTAGTATTATTAGTAATTACTATTATTACATTTGCACAATCACACAATGTGGTAAACGCATCAATTGCACTTAGAAATGAGGAATTTGCAGATGCTAAGAAATACATTGATGAAGCGTACGAAACTGAGAGTACAGCCAATGATGCTAAGATGTGGAACTATCGTTCACAAATCTATTTGCAAATAGCTTTGAAAGAGGCTAAACTAGATGCTAATGCTGTTTTCAAAGCGACTGAAGCACACTTAAAATGCTTGCAAACTGATAAAAAAGGTAGAGTTATCGTTAGAAAATGGACAGCAAAGGAAGATGTTTTAGCTGGAACCATACAATGTGGTTATAAGTTGTTTAATAGTGCTATTGAAGAATATAATGCAGGAAATTATAAAAGCTCTTTAAAACACTATGAAGCAATTTTTGACATTATCCCACTAGATACTGAAGATCAATTAAAAAGAGGTAATATTACTAAAGAAACAATATTGCATAATTCTTTTTTCGCTTCAAAAAAAATGAAGGATAACTCAAAATCGAAAGAGTTATTACAAGAGTTAATTGATATTAATTTCAATGAGCCATCTATTTATGTTCAAATGAGTATTATCCTTATTGAAGAAGAAAAAATGGATAAAGCTCTTGAATATTTAGCACTAGGGAGAGAAAGTTTTGAAGAAGACCAAGGGCTTATTAATTCACAAATTAATTTGTATATTCAGTTAGGTAGAACTACAGAGCTAATAGAAAAATTAGGTGAAGCAATTGCCTTAGATGATGAAAATGAGTTATTGTATTTTAATAGAGGTACAATTCATGATCAAAATGGAGATATTGAAAATGCTGAAAAAGATTATTTAACTGCATTAGAATTAAATCCTTCAGCATTTGGAGCTAACTATAATTTAGGAGCGCTTTATTTTAATCAAGGTGTTGAAACTAAAAATAAAGCTAATGCAACTTCAGATAACTCTCTTTATAGTAAATTGAATAAAAAAGCTGATGCTGTGTTTGCAAAAGCTTTACCTTACTTAGAAGCTGCTCATATTATAAACACTGAAGATAAAAACACTTTACTATCATTAAAGCAATTATATTACTTGAATAATGATTACGCAAAGTCAGACGAAATGAAAAAACTTATTACCGAATTAGAGTAAATATATCCGTTGTTTCTTTTCTGAATTCTTACTAATTTATTAATTATATTTAAATTTTATACCATGAATAGAAAAATAATCTTATTGTTTATCATATCGTTAATTTTTAATGATCAGGTATTATCTCAGAATATATTTAATAATAAAACAGAGGCCAAAACTTCTAATGCAATTGAGTTAAAAACAAAAGGTTGTGAAGTTTTTGAAGGTTTGTTTACTATATATCAGAGTGAGAAAGACGGAAAATCATATATTGAAATTGATACTTCTCACCTAGCTAATGAATTTATATATTTTAGTTATATAGAAAATGGTGTTATTGAGGCTGGAGCAGTTAAAGGTAGCTATAGAGGTTCCAAGATTATAGAGATTAATAAGTATTTCAATAAAATTGATTTTACTATAAAGAACACTAATTATTATTTTGAGGAAGATAGTCCTTTGTCAAAAGCGTCTAATACTAATATTAATACGCCAATAATAATTTCTGAAAAAATTATTGCAATGAATGAGGATAAAACAAAATTCCTTATTGATGCTGATAATATCTTTCTTAACGAATCATTACAACAAATCAGATCATCCTATTCACCAGGATATAAAGGTTTTAAAATTGGGAATTTAAGTAAAACTAAAACTAGGTATAATAAGATAAGAAACTATCCTGAAAATACTGACGTAGTAGTGAATTACTTCTATGAAAGTAAATACCCTACTACTAGAGGGAGTTCAGCTATTACCGATTCTCGTAATGTGTCAATATTAGTACAGCACAGTCTTATCAAAATGCCAGATAATGATTACAAGTCTAGAAATGATGATTCACGTATAGGCTACTTTACTACTAAGTCGAATCATATGACTAGTATTGATCAAGTTAATTATAGAGATTTTATCAATAGATGGAGACTAGAAAAAAAACATCCGGAAAAAGTATTGTCAGAACCTGTTAAACCAATTGTTTGGTGGATTGAGAATACTACCCCTTATGAGTTTAGAGATATTATTAAGGAAGGTGTAGAATCATGGAATATAGCTTTTAAGGAAGCAGGATTTATTAATGCGATACAAGTTAAGGTTCAATCTGATACTGCAACATGGGATGCAGGAGATATAAGATATAATGTTTTAAGATGGACATCTTCACCACGACCACCATGGGGAGGGTATGGCCCATCTTTTGTGAACCCAAGAACAGGTGAGATATTAGGAGCAGACATCATGTTAGAATGGGTGTATTTAACAAGTAGAGTAGTGACTGATGAGTTGTTCAATGAGTCAAGTACTAATAATTTAAATAATACCGAATGCTTAGCAGCACATCAATCTCAGATAGAGAATGGATTTGGTTTGAATTATATTAAAACAATGAATCTTTCTGAAGAATTAGAGAAAGATATGATAAAACAGTCATTATATAGGTTAGTGTTACATGAGGTTGGGCATACGTTAGGTCTTAATCATAATTTTAAAGGTAGTCTACTATTGACTAATGATGAATTAAACGATAAAGAAATAGTAAATAAGCTTGGAATCTGTTCGTCAGTTATGGAATATCCTGCAATTAATATAGTAAAGGATCCTAAGGACCAAGGTTTGTTTTATGATACAAAGCCAGGACCATATGATATCTGGGCAGTTCAGTATGGATATTCTCAGTTTAATGATACGATTGACCAATTAGATGAAATACTATCACGATCAACCGAGAAAAATTTAGCATTTGGAAATGATGCTGATGATATGCGTAGTCCAGGAAAAGGTATGGATCCTAACGCTATGATTAATGACTTGTCTAGTGAGCCAGTTGAGCATTCTATTGATAAAATGGACATTATACTTAGTATATTTGAGAACTTAAAAGAAAAATCTACGAGTAGTAATAATACTTATGAGGAGTTAACAAGAGCCTATAGATCATTATTTTATTCTTATTTTCAATCTTTAGGTATTGTATCCAGACAAATAGGAGGGGTGAATGTTGACAGATCTACTGTTGATCAGCAGTCAACTAAGGATCCTTTCATGCCAGTTCCAAAAGAACTACAAAAGAAAGCAATGCAGGTTATTCAGGAATACGGCTTTAGCAATAAGATATTATTAGACAAAGAGTTTTATTCTTATTTGCAAAGTCAAAGAAGAGGCTTTCAGGTATCATCTGATCCTAGGATATTACAAATGATATCTTATTCTCAAAATAGATTGTTATCTCATTTATTGCACAGAGCTGTACTACAACGTATAAGCAACTCAACGCTTTATGGAAATTCATACGATCTTTCTGAGTATATGATTGATTTGAGAAATAGTATTTTCCTAGATGATATGTATACTAACATTACTATTACTAGACAGAACCTACAACTTAGTTACATTAATAAGTTAATCAACATTATTGATTCAAAATCAAAGTTTGATAATATTTCTAAAAGTTCAGCATATTACAATTTGAATTGGATTAAGACTAATCTAGATATTAGTAGTGGAGATATCTCTACAATGCAGCATAAACAATATTTAGTTTTCCTAATAGAATCTATAAACGAGAAATAGTAGTTATTTTACTATTAGTAAGTAATAGGGTATAATTACAAATAATACAATTTAACATAATATTAATTATAGGACAATAAGAGTAAATCTTATAAGGTTAATCCGTATCTAGTATTTATAGATAATTCAGATATGGGATTAATTATCTAAAGCCAACAAATTAATATCATTACTTTCAAGATGCTTATTTTTAAATTCAGTATTTACAACTTTAATCATAGCTTTTCCAATGGCAGTTGTAGTTGTTGTATATTTTGGAAATAAGAATGCAATTATTGGATGTAATACAACTGTTAGAATAAGAAATAGTTTGTATATTAAAGTTTTTGTTGGAGCATTTTTATTTGCCTTTATATATGCTGGCCTGAAAGCATAAGCATTATTAAATCCTAACTTTAGTATGTCATTTTCTGTTTTTCCTTTTATTCTTGCCCATATTGATTTTCCTTTTTCAGAACTATCAGTGCCTAATCCTGAAACATAATTAAAGGTCATATTACCTGCATTGGCTTTGTAAATTGTTTTTGCAAAATGAAGGGTTAAATCGTAAGTAATCCTTTTGTATTTTTCTTCTGGTATCATAAAGGAAGATATTCCTAAACAAAAAAAACAAGCATTATATCCAATAAGATCTTGTTCAATAGGCTTAAGGTTGAAAAAATCCTTATGAATTATTTCCTTTAGTTTTGGGTGTTTTATTCCAGTAGTTTCTCTGTTTATTACAAGTATCTTACCAACAGATTCATTTTCTAAACATTCTAGTAAAACTCCCTTACCTACCATTCCAGTTGCTCCTGTTATGATTACACTTATTTGTTTCATAGTTTTAATTTTTACTTCCACCAATTCGTATTTTCTTTTACTATAGCAGTATCTAATAAAATTGACGCTCCAATTTCAGGAATAAATAAATTCACATTTAGCTCTTTTGCTTTTACAGAAATTCTTTCTATAGGATCAGTCCATTTATGTATAGCTAATTTGAATGCTCCCCAATGTATTGGCATAATTTTTTTTGCTTTTAAATCTATTGCGGCTTGTACAGTTTCTTCTGGAAACATATGTATTTCACTCCACATTTCATTGTATTGCCCACATTCTAGCATTGCAAAATCAAATGGTCCATATTTTTCACCTATTTCTTTAAAGTGTGGTCCGTAACCACTATCTCCACTAAAAAAGATATTTTCAGTAGCTGATTGTATTATCCAAGAACACCAAAGTGTTTTTGCCCTATCCGTTAATCCTCTTCCCGAAAAATGTTGTGCAGGAGTGCATTTAAAAGTTAAGCTAGAGAACTTAATCTCTTCCCACCAGTCCAATTCAATAATACGTTCTTTTTCAATTCCCCATGCTTCTAAATGTATGCCAACCCCTAAAGGAGTATAAAACATTCCGACTTTATGTTTCAGTTTCTGTATAGACTCATAATCCAGATGGTCGTAATGATCGTGTGAAATAAGTACGGCATCAATATTTGGAAGCTGTTCAATCTCAATAGGTAACTCTTTGCTAAACCTATTTCCCCCTAATAACGGATGTGGTGCAGGTACATCACCAAACATAGGGTCAATTAATATATTTACATTATTCATCTGTATTAAAAATGTAGAATGTCCAAACCAGAATAATTGTGTTTTTTCGTTGTGCTGTGTAAGATTTAAAGAATCAATTTTCTGTACTTGAATTGCTTTTTCTGGTTTCGTACCTTTAGGAGGGTTTAAAGACTTAATTAACATTTTCCCTATATCTGAAACACTCATGTCAAGGTTTATATTACTTTTATTTATAAACTTTCCAGCTTTATTGTTTTCTGATTTAGCATAAATTTTCTGTTGAGCCTTACTTATACTACCTCCAAATTGAGGGCTAAAGTTTATAAATAAATAAACCCCTATTACTAGTCCAAGTATAATTGCAATAATTATGAAGCTCATTGTTTTTAGTTTTTTAATCATTGTTTTTTATTGATGAATATTTATTCGTTTATATTACTGTATAGTATAGATAAGGCTATTACAAGAAAAGCTCTTCCCTATTTTTGTGTCTAGTAAATATGTGCTTATTGGTGCAGTGTTTGAAATGCAAAATACTGCTGAATCGTTTACCATTAGTTTGCCAAATGGAATTGAAATTAGGAAAGCTCCTTTATCCGTAATAATGAATTGTGTAACTTTAGAAAACAAATCAGTAATGAATTGTTGAGTTTTTGAAATTTCAGTTTCAATTTTATGAATTTCAATTTGAGCCATTTCTCGGCTCGTTTCAAACTTATCTCCAGCACTGCTTTTCGTGTCAGAGTTCCTAGAATCAATTGCTTGTTGTAGGCTAGTCGTTAAATAGGATAACTTAGTTTGTAATTGTTTATCAAGTTCAGCAATTACCCCTGATTTAGTTAACACTATTTTTTCCTTAGGTTAACACCTTTATCACCTCTTGATATTGATCTTTTGTATTTTCTATCTCTAGCTTTACGCCATTCATCTCTATCATTTACCTGCTGATTTTTTACACTCTTTTCATGGAAACCAGAATTCTCTCTTTCTACTTTCTTGTCATTTCTGAATACATTCTTTCCGTTTGCTCTATGTTCTTCAGTAGTTAATTGCTGAGTGACTTCTACTTCTTCAGGCATTTCCAATTCAAGAATTTTTGTACCCATTAATTCTTCAATCTTATCAGAATAATATTCTTCTCTTTCAGTATAAAATAAGATAGATTTCCCTTGTTCTTCTGCTCTACCTGTACGCCCAATCCTATGCATATAGTTTTCAGGGAAAGTTGGCGTGTCAAAGTTAATTACATGCGATATTTTATCTAAATCCAATCCTCTGGCAATAATGTCAGTAGCAATTAATATCCTTACCTTTCCTTCATCATATTGATTAATGGACCTAAACCTATAGTTCTGCGATTTATTGGAGTGAATAACGGCCAAATCAGAAAGATAAAATCCTGACATTGATTCATATAATCTGTCTGCAATTTTCTTGCTCGATACAAATACTAATACTTTCTTCATCTCATCCTTATCACTAAGGATATTTGCTAATAAGTTCTCTTTCGTATAGTAATTCGGTACTGAATATTTTGTTTGAGAGATATTGTCAAGTGGTGTTCCACTTAATGCAATTTGTATTTTTTCTGGGTTACTAAAAAAGCTATTAATCAAATCCGAAACATCCTCAGTCATAGTTGCCGAAAACATTATATTTTGTTTTTTAATAGAAAGTAATTCAAAGATATTCGTCAATTGGAAACGAAAACCCAAATCGAGCATTACATCTACTTCATCAATTACTACCTTTTTTACTCCTTTTAACTGCAAAGCACGACAAAGTGCTAAATCATACAATCTTCCTGGTGTAGCTACTACAATATCAGCACCATCTTCTAACCATTTTTTTTGTGTATTCATGTTGGTTCCTCCATAGACACCAACTACACGGCAAGTAATGTATTTTGTTAACTGTTCTAGTGTTTCTACAACTTGAGCAACTAGCTCTCTGGTTGGCACTAAAATTAATATTCTAGGATTATTTTGCTTGGAATAACTTAACTCTTGCAATAGTGGTAAGCAATAGGCAATCGTTTTCCCTGTTCCTGTTTGGGCAATCCCTACAAGGTCCTTCCCTCCTAGTATTTTAGAATATGTTTCTTCCTGAATAGGAGTTTGTTGCTGAAAACCTAAATCATCAATTGCATTTTGCAATTGTCTGTTAAGGTTGATTTCATTAAAATTACTCATATTTATTGTTGTTTTTCATCTAGTTCCATCCACCTCATTTCCTTTTCGTCAATAAGGTTAATTATTTTGCCTAATCTTTCACTTTTCTCCATCATTTCTGCTAATGCAATATTAGGCATTTGTATGTTACTTTCAAGCTCTGACTTTTCTTTTTCCAAATCTTCAACTTCTTTCTCCAAATTAGTGTACTCAAATTGCTCATTAAAAGAAAGTTTCTTTTTAGGTGGTTTAGCTTTTGAATTTTGTTTTTCAAGATGCTGAATCTTTTTAAACTCTTTTTCTTCTGCTATTTCTTTTTCACGATATTGAGAATAGGTACAGTAATGATCCTCTATTTGTCCTTTTCCTGTAAATACAAAAAGGTGTTCCGTTAATTTGTCCATAAAGAACCTATCGTGTGATACCAGAATTAAACAGCCTTTGTATTGTAAAAGGAATTCTTCTAGTTTTGTTAAAGTAAGCAAGTCCAAATCATTGGTTGGCTCATCTAAAATCAAGAAATTAGGGTTTTTCATGAGTACAGTAAGTAAATACAACCTTCTTCTTTCCCCACCACTTAACCTTTTTACTTCAGTGAATTGCATTTCTGGGGTAAACATAAAATGTTCTAATAACTGTGAAGCACTTACTTTTCTATTATCTGACATTACAATAAACTCTGCAATATCTTTAAGTACCGTTATTACTCTTCTGTCTTCATCAGTGCTCAACCCTCCTTGTGTGAAATAACCATAATTGATAGTTTCTCCTACATTAATTTTACCGCTATCAGGATTTTCTCTTCCAGTTATAATATTCAAAAATGTACTCTTCCCTACTCCATTCTTTCCTAGTATTCCTATTCGCTCTCCTTTTTTGAAGGTATAGTCAAACCCATCAAGAATAGTTAAATCTCCAAAACTTTTTTTAATGTTTTTTAGTTCTAGGATTTTACCTCCCATCCTATCCATTTTCACATCAATATTCAGTTCTTGGGTTACTCTCTTGGAAGTAGCTTTTTTCTTTATTTTATCAAAGTTATCTATTCTAGCTTTTGACTTTGTAGTTCTTGCTTTTGGTGAGCGTCTTATCCATTCTAGCTCTTTCTTCATCAGCTTTTGTGCCTTTCCAATCTCTACATCAAAATTACTTTCTCGCTCAGCTCTTTTCTCTAAGAAATAGGAAAAATTCCCTTTATGATGATATAGTTTTCCTCCTTCTAATTCCATAATATTATTGCAAACTCGCTCCAAGAAATACCTGTCGTGAGTTACCATTAAAACAGTAATGTTTTGTTGTTGCAAGAATTTTTCTAACCATTCTATCATTGATATATCCAAATGATTGGTTGGCTCATCTAAAAGTAATATATCCGCATTTTCTAATAATAAAAGTGCCAGTGACAATCTCTTCTTTTGCCCACCTGATAAAGCACCTACTTTTTGCTGAAGATTATTAATATTAAATTTTGAAAGTATTTGCTCACTTCTCCTTTGATAATCCCAAGCATTTTCTTGCTCCATTTTGGCAGTAAGTTCTTCAACCAATTTTTCAGTTTGAGAATTTCCCTCTTGGCTATGATCTTCTACTGCTTTTTCATAATCCTTTACCAGAATGCTTATTTTATTATGCGCACTATTTATAAGTTCATTTATAGTTAACTTATCATCAAATATAGCATCTTGAGAAAGATAAGAAACCTTACATTCATTCCTGAAAATCACCTCTCCTTCATCTGAAGAATCTTGTCCTGCTAATATTTTTAGCATTGATGATTTCCCTGTTCCATTATTGGCAATTAGGGCAACTTTATCTCCTTTGGATAAGCCAAAACTAAGTCCTTCAAAAAGGATTCTTTCTCCAAAATTCTTACCTAAATTTTCTACTGCTAATAAATTCATAATGCACTATTTTTTCCAGCCAAGTAACCAGTTGTCCAAGCGGCCTGAAAGTTAAACCCACCGGTTACTCCATCAATATTTAATAATTCTCCTGCAAAGTAAATTCCTGGGTGGAGTTTACTTTCCATAGTTTGCATGTTTATTTCTGATAAATCTATCCCTCCGCAACTTACAAACTCTTCTTTAAAAGTTGTTTTCCCTTTCACTTCAAACTCATCATTTAAAAGCATATTTATCAGGCGGTTTTTATTCTTTTTAGCTAATTCATTCCAAATTTGATCTTCAGCTATTTCTAATTTATTCAACATAAAATGCCATAAACGTTTTGGTATTTCTATAGGATTGTGCTTGTACATTTGTTTCCTACTTGAAGTCATATTACTAAATTGACTTCTTAGCTCCTCTTCATTCATAGCTAACCAATTTACTTGGACACTAAAATTATAGTTTTGCTTTGCCAAATCCTGAGCTCCCCAAGCAGATAGTTTTAGTATTGCTGGTCCGCTCATCCCCCAATGCGTTATTAATAGAGGTCCTGTCTGCCTTAATTTGCTGCCTTTGATACTTGTGATTACATTTGGTACACTAAGCCCCATAAGTTTAGTTATTGGGTTTTTAGGCATATTAAATGTAAACAATGAAGGTACTGGGCTTACAATTTTATATCCCAACTTTTTCAACCAATCCAATCCACTTTCTTTTGGGCTTCCTCCACTTGCAATTATTACTTTATCAAAAATAAGCGTTTCTCCATTAATGGATAGGATTATTCCGTTTTCACTAGGAGTTATTGCGGTAATTTTACTTTTATATGAAAGCCTGATGGCTAAATTTTCAGCTGTATTTTGTAATAGATCAACAATAGTTTGGGAACTATTACTTGAGGGAAACATTCTATTGTCTGCTTCTGTTTTTAAGGTTACTCCTCTGTTTTCAAACCAATTAACAGTATCGGTTGTAAAAAAGTGATTGAATGATTTTTTAAGCTCCCTTCCTCCTCTGGGATAATTTTTGATAAGTTGAGAAATACTAAAGGTTGCATTGGTAACATTGCACCTCCCCCCTCCTGATACTTTTACTTTTACAAGTACTTTATCTGTTTTTTCAAAGATAGTAACACTTGCCTGCGGGTTAGTTTCTTTTGCAGTAATAGCTGCCATAAATCCTGCGGCACCACCACCAATTACTGCTATTTTCATTATTTCCTTTTTACTTGATCAATCAGAGCTGCAACTAAAGAAAGCATCAATAATACCTGAGCTATAAAATGTTCTGATGGTACAGTAGTATAATCATTCAATGAAGATAATAAATACAAATTACTAGAACTTATAAGAATTATTGAAATAATGATAGTAATCATTTTTCTACCTGTAAGTTTTCTTACGAAAAAGGTTGTGACACCTAATAAGATATATATGTTTGCTAGGAACTGTTGATATAAGTATATAATTTCTTCATGTTCGTCATTCAAATGAATTGTCGACATTTCTTTAGTAAAAAATAATAAAAGTAAACCTACAGTAAAAAATAAAAAAGCATAAACTTTGAAAATTGTTTCTGTAAATGATCGTGTCTTAATTGAAGAAGGGGTTGATTTTTTTTTGTCGTTGTTCATGGGTAGTTTTTATGAAATTCAAAGATAACAAAAATGGAGGGTTTTATGCCTCCATTCTTAAATCTATATTTTATGTTGTTTATCTGTAGCTAATTTTACGCATTCTTAATGATTCTGGCGTAACTTCTAAATACTCATCAGCTTGAATGTATTCCATGCTTTCTTCTAATGAAAAATCAATTTTAGGTGCAATTACGATAGTTGCATCAGTACCAGATTTTCTCATATTAGTTAATTGCTTTCCTTTAATAACATTAATATCTAAATCATCTTCACGGCTATTTTCTCCAATTACTTGTCCTTTATAAATAGCTGTACCTGGTGAGATAAAGAATTTCCCTCTATCTTGTAATTTTCCAATTGAAAATGCTGTTGAACTTCCTGCTTCCATTGAAATTAATGAACCTTTCATACGCTCAGCAATTTCACCTTTATGTGGTCCGTACTCTCTGAATCGGTGTGTCATAATTGCATTACCAGCAGTAGCAGTAAGCATATTGTTTCTTAATCCGATCAATCCTCTTGAAGGGATGTCAAATTCTAAATGTTGTAAATCACCTTTTGGTTCCATTATCAACATATCTCCTTTTCTTTGAGTAACCAAATCAATCGCTTTACCAGAAAATTCAGCAGGAACATCAATAACTAATGTTTCCATTGGCTCACATTTCTTACCATCAATTGTTTTGTAAATTACTTGTGGTTTCCCAACTTGTAATTCAAACCCTTCTCTACGCATAGTTTCAATAAGTACTGACAAATGCAAGATACCTCTACCGAAAACATTAAATTTCTCCTCAGAAGTTCCATCTTCAACTTTCAAAGCTAAATTTTTCTCTAGTTCTTTATATAATCTATCTCTTAAATGACGAGAAGTACAGTATTTTCCTTCTTTACCAAAGAATGGAGAATTGTTAATTGTAAAAAGCATACTCATAGTAGGCTCATCAATAGAAATTCTTGGTAATTCTTCAGGGTTTTCTAAATCAGCTAAAGTATCTCCAATTTCAAAATCTTCAATACCAACAATTGAACAAATATCACCAGCACGAGCTGTTTTTACTTGTACCTTACCCATACCTTCAAATACATGCAATTCTTTAATTCTTACTTTCTTTCTTACGCCTTCAGCTTTACAAAGTATATAGTCCTTTCCTTCAACTAAATCTCCTCTGAAAATACGTCCAATTGCAATACGACCAACAAACTTTGAATAATCCAAAGATGTAATTTGCATTTGTGGTGTTCCTTCATTGTATGGTGCAGCAGGAATTTCAGAAATTACGACATCTAATAAAGCAGAAATGTCATTAGTTTTTTCTTTCCAATCTAAACTCATCCAGCCTTGCTTTGAAGAACCAAAAATGGTAACAAAATCCAACTGATCTTCAGTAGCATCCAAATTAAACATTAAGTCAAATATTGCATCTTGAACTAAATCAGGAGTACAATTTTCTTTATCTACTTTGTTTACAACAACGATAGGTTTTAATCCTAATTCAATTGCTTTACTTAGTACAAACCTTGTTTGTGGCATTGCACCTTCAAAAGCATCAACTAATAATAATACACCATCAGCCATTTTAAGTACACGTTCAACTTCTCCTCCAAAGTCAGCATGCCCAGGTGTGTCAATTACATTAATTTTTACATCCTTATAAGTAACGGATACATTCTTAGAAAGAATAGTAATTCCTCTTTCTCTTTCTAAATCATTACTATCTAATAATAATTCTGTTCTTTCTTTTCTTTCGTCAAGAACTTTACATTGGTCAATAATTTTATCGACTAATGTTGTTTTTCCGTGATCGACATGGGCAATAATTGCTATGTTTCTGATTGATTGCATATTAAAATTTTAGGCGGCAAAATTACTCTTATTTTTCTCTTATAAAAGAAAAGACCGACAAATGTCAGCCTTTTCTGTAATATTCAAATAATGATCTTATTTAACTTCCATTCCTCATGGTTGTTAATAGGTTTCTATTGATTAGTGATTATGACCTTTATGTAAGTCCTCATCTTCTTGTTTAACTCCCATTAACTCAACTTCAAAAATCAAAGTTGCATTTGGTGGTATCACTCCACCTGCACCTCTTTCGCCATAAGCTAAGTGAGGAGGAATAATGAATGTTGCTTTTCCACCTACCTTTAATAATGCAATTCCTTCATCCCATCCTGGTATTACTCTTCCTTCTCCTAAAGGAAACTCAATTGGAGAGTTTCTATCGTGAGAAGAATCAAATTTAGTACCATCAGCTAATTTACCTGTATAGTGTACAGATACTGTTTTTCCTGCAGTTGCTCTTGCGCCTACACCTTCTTTAATCATAAAGTAAGCTAAACCACTTTCAGTAAATGTAGCTCCTTCAGTTAATTTTTTCATTGACTGAGTAGATTTACTTGCTTTTTCAGAATTAGCTTTTTCAATTTCTGCTTGAGCACTTAAAAATATATTTTTAGCATTAAATGCTTTTGCTGCAGAACCCTCTCTAACAATAGTTACTGAAATCATTATATCATCTTGGGCAATAGCATTCACAACATCCATTCCTTCAACTACATGTCCGAAAACTGAATGCTTTCCGTCTAACCAAGATGTTTCTTTATGAGTAATAAAAAACTGTGAACCATTAGTAGTAGGTCCAGAGTTTGCCATAGATAAAATTCCTCCTTTGTCATGCTTTAAGTCAGGATGAAATTCATCAGCAAATTTATATCCAGGATCACCTGTTCCATTTCCATCAGGACAGCCACCTTGAACCATAAAGTCAGCAATTACTCTGTGGAATTTTAATCCGTCATAGTAAGGAGTCCCTATTTCTTTTTTATTGTTTTTCAATGTTCCTTCAGCTAGGCCAACAAAGTTAGCTACTGTAAGTGGAGTTTTTTCATATTCCAATTGGATTAGGATTTCTCCTTTAGTGGTGTTGATTTTTGCGTACATACCTTTTTCTAAATTTGATTTTGCATTATTGTTAGTTGTATTTTCTCTTTTATTGAAAATATTTTGTGAAAATGAGCTTAATGTTACAGCACATAGTATTGATAGGATTGTTATTTTTCTCATAGTTTAGTTTGCTTTATTTAGTTCAGATTTATATTCAGTTATTATTTTTTCAATTTTTGTAATCGTTTCATTTACTGAAAGTTCAGATATTCCACCTGAAGCATTCATGTGCCCTCCTCCGCTAAAATATTTATTAGCAATTCCATTTACTTTAAAGTCTCCTTTTGAGCGTAATGAAAGCTTAACCATTCCATCTTTTTCGGCTATAAAAATAGCGAATTTAATTCCTTCAATTGCTAATGCATAGTTAACAAATCCTTCAGTATCTCCTCTCTTAAATTCAAATCTTTTCAATTCCTCATCCGTTAACGAAATAATGGCAGCATTATTTTCTGGGTACAGTCTTAATTTTTCATTTAGACAATAACCAAGTAATTGTATTCTTGTAGCGGATGAGTTGTCATAAATTAAATCATGAATTTTATCGTTTTCAGCTCCTGCATTAATCAGTTCGGCAATTACATTATGCGTTTTTGCAGTAGTTGATGCGTATTTGAAACTGCCGGTATCTGTCATGATTCCCACATATAAACTTTCAGCAATTGCTTTATTAAGATAATTAGTCATATCCATAGCCTCCATTACCTCAAACACCATTTGAGCTGTAGAGCAAGCACTTGTGTCCGAAAAGATGATATCTGCAATATCCCTGTCTGGGTCTTGATGATGATCAATCATAACTTTGGTAGCATTGCTGTTTTTTATTGCATCAGCATAAGTTGCAATTCTGCTTAAATGACTAAAATCTAAAAGAAAAATTAGCTCTGCTTCACTAGTGATTTTATTAGCTTCTACCTCATTTGTATCATAAGTAATAACATCATTGTTACCCGGTAACCAGTGTAAGAATTTAGCATACTCGTTAGGCGTTATTATTTGTACTTCATGCCCCAGTTGCTTTAACAAATGCAATAATCCTAATGATGAACCAATTGCATCTCCGTCAGGACCTTTGTGGGTTGTTATAACTATTTTTTTAGGGCTACTTAATAGTGCTTTTAGTTCTTGTGCATTTTTTGTCATAAGCTGCAAAAATAGTAAAAGAAATAATAGCTAGGATGCTAATAATTTCTAATTTTGCAGCCCTTAATAAATAAAAATTTAAAAGATGTCGAATATTACATTTACAATGATTAAACCAGAAGCTGTTGCAGCTGGAAATACTGGAGCAATCTTAAACAAAATTGAAGGAGCAGGATTTAGAATTGTAGCTTTGAAAAAAGTTCATTTATCTAAAGAAAGAGCTAGTGAGTTTTATGCTGTACATAGTGAGCGTCCATTTTATGGTGAGTTGGTTGATTACATGTGTGAATTCCCTATTATGGCTGCTATTTTAGAAAAAGATAATGCAGTTGCTGATTTTAGAACCTTAATTG
>Ga0308010_1000455_pt1 | contig 28100 bp, 37 predicted proteins | sample Neamet129_FD_202368 | JGI IMG/M metagenome (GOLD analysis project Ga0308010, IMG submission 202368) | Marine microbial communities from water near the shore, Antarctic Ocean - #129 | ecosystem: Environmental > Aquatic > Marine > Unclassified | place: Southern Ocean | collected 2014-07-24 | reverse complement strand
AATCATGGGAAATAATCGACATTTTCACTTGGTGAGCTGGACTTTGTCCATCATTAAAAAGGGCAAATTGTAATATACCTGTTTCCCTAGAATCTATTACACTATTACCAGAAGGTTCGATCAGAACCATTTTCTGAATAGTAAAATGGGGTGGATCAAATACAACATTACATGCAGAAGAAGAAAGTTCAGTCTCTTCTCCTTCCGAATCTAATGCTGAGATCTGATAGCATTTATCAGCACCATAATCCAAATTTTGAACAGTGAATTGGGTAGATTTTAATTGATTAATGAATAATAGAGAATCCTGGTCAACTTTTTCATAAACCTTGTAATTTTCCGCACCAGAAGCTTCATCCCAATTCAGATGCATGGAAGTCACATCCCCATCTGCTGTGACGCCTGTCGGCGATTGAATAGGAACTTTTGCACAATGAGAGTTTGATCGGCTACTTTCATCACCAAATTGATCAATGGAGGTAATCTCATAACAATATTTTTTACCAGAAGGCACATCATCTGAAAAGGAATTGGATTGTGATAAGGACAATAGCTCACCTTCCCGATAAATATTGTAAGATTTGGCAATCTTGACCTCATTCCAAATCAATATAATGCGACTAGCATTCTTCATGGAAGATAAAATCGGCGGTTCCACAAAATCCCTTGTAGTACCTTTAACTGCAACCGAAGGATGACTCTCCTGGTCCAGTGCATCCAGTGCGGTTATTTTGTAAAAATATTCCGTACCGAAATCAAGGTCAGAATCCATAAAATTAGATTTATCTGAATTTAAAATTTTTTCATCATTTCTGTAAATGACATAAGATAATGCACCATTCACCGGTGCCCAATTCAAAGAAAGTGTATTTTTTGAAACATCAATTACGATATCTCGGGGTATGGCAGTTGCAATGCTGGTGCAATATATGTCTGACCTTTCACCCATCAGACCAAATCCACCCAATGCCTCGACAGAATAACAAAATTCCTTTCCCGGAATTTCATTTTTTTCGAATCTTGTTTCGGTACCTCGATATATCTCAATATCATTTTCAAAAAGTATAAAAGACTGTGCTTGCTTAATGTCTTTCCAAGTGATAATTATTTGTTCTATCGAGGATTGGACATTTAAATCTCTAACATTTAAAATTGGATCAAAATCTGTGGGTTTATCATCTGAAAATAAATAACACCGTGTCGGCTCATCTTCACTGGTTATTTCCAAACTTAATTCGAGGGCTGCATTCCGTGTTTTTCTGGGATTAATTTTTATTCGCTTCGTACCATCACCCTCATGCTCTATGACAAGAAAATAAAAATTAGGTTCTACTTCTTTAAAAGAGAATTCTCCTTTTCGGCTGGTTTTTTCTTCCATGAGAACATCATCTTTCATATTTCTCAAAGTGACGATTGCCTTTTTAACCGGGTTCCCGGTTGGATTATTAACGGTACCGGAAATAGTGACAGGATCACCAAAAACAGACGCAGCCAGCGATAAGAATAGAGCTAGTTTAAGAATCATGTATGTAGAATATGGGGCTGGGGATCTCAAACCGAGAAGTGTCGTTAAGGCAATCTGAACAGAACTCTATCCGGATTTGATGAGAAAAGCTGAGGAACTTGTGGTAAATCCTTATACAATTTCTTAGTAGTATCCTGGACATTTTTACTTATATAATCATGGAGCTCCGCAACAGTGACATTTTTATCACCATTATCGGCTTCACCACGTAACCCACGAAGGAGATAATAAGTAAAAATTCCATTATTCACGTCAGGATGATCGTAGGTAATCTGAGTTATATTGGAGGCATAGAATGCTGTAATTGATTCCGGTGGCATGATCTCTTTAGGCAATTGAACAATTGGCGTTTCAAGTTCACCTTTTTTCTTTTTCTTTTTCTTCTTCTTCTTCTTTTTTGCTTTTGGATCTTCTACTAAATCACCAGGTTTTACAATATATTGCTGGAAAGCAGAATTATTAAAATCGACATCCATAAATAGTGTTATTTCCCCAACTTCTTCCATTTTTTGAATTTCAATCAAATTACTATATAATTTTTTTAGAGAGAAAAATGAAAATTCATTTTTAAGATCTGCATCATAGGGAATCAAAACCTTTTCACCTCTAAACGTAGTCCCTTCACCACTGTAATAGAATATTAAATCCAACGAATCTTTACCGGAATAATCTAAATATGATTCTATTTTTTTCCTTAGATATCCAAGATCTGGATCAAAGATACCTTGCAAGTCACGACTAGAAATTTTTTCACTAAATTGCCAATATTGGCTTGGCATAATAGCGTAGTCTTGCATGCCAAAAAGATCATAATAATACTCTCTTACCATTTTTACGTTATCAGCGGTAGATGATTTTCCAGGAATTTCGGGATTCCAAAAATCCAAATTCCCTAATACAATTCCAATTATACCGTGCTCGGTGGAACCTTCTGAAATACCTGTCATCAACTCGGGTATAATAGGAGCTTCACCTACCCTTATATCTACGGGGTAGGGTGTTTCTACTATGATCAAATCATCAGCCCCTTTATACTTTTTCATGGTTTCCAAGTGAATAGGGATTGTTTTCCGTGTTTCAAAATAATCGTAAAGTTCCAGGTAAATTGTGAATTCATTTTCCCGGCTCATTAATTCAAATTTGAAATCAAGGTAAGCACCTGCATTAACAAGACCAAATTCATGGATCTCATCCGCATCTTTCGAAACAAAAGAACTATCCCTGCGGAATAGTACGCTTACTGTATCTGATCTACCTTCTGAAAGGTTTTGAACACGGATTGATAAAGTTACAATTTCATTTTTTGGAATATAATGTTGTCCCCACTCATTATCTATGGAAAAATCAGTCACAACCAAATTGGGTGGAATAACTTTTAGGGTGGTAAAGGAAATGGGCTCTGGTTCCAGATCTAATCCAGTAAATTCATTAACACGAATATTAAATTTCCGCTCTCCAGACTCAATCTTAAGTTTTCCATATATGTCAAAACGGATTGTGAGTGTATCCCCTATATCCAATTTTGGTGTCATCGCAACAGAATCAATTTTCAAGGAAGGTGTTATAGCATCAGCTATGGGTTCGAGCCAAGGTTTTAAGTCTCTCGCAGGACTTCGGCCATCATTCACAATTTTAGCAATGATCCATCCGTGTTCTCTACCATCTAAAATTCCATTTCCCGATCTTTCTACAAATCGTTTCTCTATAAGCGTTATATGGGGCGGGGGCAAGACCCAACCACATTGGATCGGTGATAATGGACCTTCATCTCCATCTTGATCAACACAGGCAACCTGGTAACAGTATTCGCTATCAAATTCAAGTCCCTTATGCTCGTAATATTTACCTTTTGTTTTTGTTAACAAGTTCAAAGAGTCTGTCCCTTTCTCAGCTATGTAAATATTGTATCCAACAGCTCCAATCATATACTTATAGTTAAATAAGACACGTCTGACATCACCCGTTACTGTGAGCTTGCTGGGATAATTCACCAATACTTTCTTACATTCAGAATTGGATGGAAGGCTCTCAGTATCATACTTATCTAATACCGTAATCTTATAACAGTAGAATTGCCCCGGTGGGACAATATCTTTATAGATTGTATCAGTAATCACAGTCAACAACTCATCATCACGATAGATTCTATAACTATGATCCACTCTCAGGTTGGACTTTTCCCAGTTTAAGGTAATTTTTTCCAAGTCCGCTTCTACGCTCATAGAAGTTGCCAGGACTTCTTCATGAGTAGTTACAGGATAGGCGATTCTTGTCCCTTCGGTAGCATCCTGGTCATAACTGCATATCTCAAAGGTATATTCTTTATCAAATTCTAAATTTTCATCTATATATTCGGTGAGATCCGGTGTATCAAGAATCAACTCATTATCTCTATAAAGTCTGTACCCCGATGCTGCCAATACGGGTTCCCAATTAAAGGCAATATTATTCCTATATACTCTTCCCGTAAAATTCCCTGGAGGTGCAAAATAACCTTTCCCACACTTTATTTCTGCTTCAGGTCCAACGGTCTTATAGATATCTTCTGCGGCAACCGTATAACAATATTCAATGCCTGGGGTTACAGGATCAATAAATTCAAAAGCACCAAGATCTGCAATATTTCCACCATTCCTAATAATCTTATATTTTCCATCCATCTCTGGTATGGGATCCCAGGAAAGAGAAATGGAGTTGATTTTTTCTTCCAGTTTGAAAACGGGTACAGTCACTTCAGGGTGTGTTTTAATAGAGTCTACATAATCCACACCTTCAAGATCATCTGAATCGATTGAATTTATTTTATACACATAAGTCGTGTTCCATTCAAGATCTTTCTCTTCATATAATGGTTCTGATTGTTTTGCCAAGAGTTCGCCATCCCTGTACAAAGCATACTTTCCCACTCCTGGAATCGGTTGCCAGCTTAGATTGACCATTCGTCCGCTGCCATCAACAGCATAACCACCTGCAATGACGGCCAGGGTCAAATCAGGTGGTGCATAAGATGCTTTTTCTGTTACGTGATTAGACTCCGGTCCTTCCAGATCATAAATATCAATGGTCATAACCATGTACTTGGTTGGAACTCCCGGTGCTACTTCTATGTCCACATAGGATGTATCTCCAACAAGATTCTGTATCAAGCGGTCATTTTTATAAACATTGTAGGATTTTCCTTGAGGAATATCAGACCAATGTACTGTCAATTGTTCAACTCCACGTTCAACCCAAACTTTTGGTCTGAGACCTTCTGTAGATAAATTTATTCTTAAAGTAGTAATGTCTTTATTAATTACCTGAACCCGATCACCGCCATTCCCATTGCCGTTCCCATACGCCCTGACTATATAATAATCAGCAATGATTTCTTTTTCAAAACGAAATTTTCCATTCCTTGCTACAACAAACTCTTCCAATAAAGTCGTACCTAAAGAATCATATAAAAATACCTTGGCCTGATCTACATTTTTTTCATCCCCTGTTTCATCAAGCAATAATCCTTCAACAAAATATATTTTTGGTGTCCTAGCGGAATAATCTGATGATTTGGGCCCCTCATTTCCATCATCCGTTAAGGAAGTCAGGTAATAGGAATAGTTAGTATCCCATTTCAGGCTTTTCAGACTTATTTGTAATTTTTCGGTATTGGTTTGTAGTTTACCATTCGTATAAAGATTATAAGAACTTGCACCTTCAACTTCGGACCATTTAATTAAATGATTATTCCGTTTATCAAATGAGATGACTATAGAGTCTGGTGCTGAGAATACACTTTTATCACAAGCTGCATCCGATTTAGGACCTATAGAACCATATTGATCTACACCTGCCACAGAAAAACAATTTTCAGTTCCAGCTTCCGTTTTCACACTGACACTAAGACCCGTTGCGGAATCAATCAGAGCGCTATTTTGGTAAATGTAATATTTTACACTATTCTTAGCAACTTTCCAGTTTAGCATGACCTGATTCTCACCGCTCTCGGCTTTTAGCCCTTTGGGTTTTACTATTTCAGGATGTGTCGTAACAAATACATTTGCAGATTTACTGCCTGGATCCGATTGATGATCCAGAGTTGCAATAGTATAAGCAAACTTAGTCTCGTATTTTAATTTAAAATCTGCAAAAGAATTTTCCGATGTGGAGTTAACCAATTCACCATCTCGATACACATTGTAAGCAGATGCATTCTTTACCGCATCCCAGGAAAGTTTAACAATATTTTTTTTCGCTTCTGCCGTCACATTCTCAGGTATGGGCATTAAAGTTTTTCCATATTCAGTAATGGATCGTGTACCCAGTGATTGATCACTTTGAACCGCAGTCACATTATAAGCAAAGGTCTGGGCTGGATCAACAGCATCTAAGTAAAATGTTTCACTTGTCCTTCCCACTTCACTATTATCTCGATAAATAATGAATTCAACAGCATTTGGAGTTTTTTCCCAATTACACTTCGCTCCGTTCTCCATATTTTTTACACTAACCTGGACTTGATCCAAATTTGGATTCAATGCTGGATTAACATCAGAAACATTAGCTCCACTAACAGCAAAATTCTTAGTAGCCCCATAACCGCCTTCTCCATAAACGTTCATGGTGTAACTCCCGTCAGGAATATTTTTTAATTTAAATTTCCCACTATTAGGCGTTTCCAGTTCAATAACCTTCCTCTTATCCAGATCATATAAAACGATCCGTACAGGCCCAATTTTCTTACCAGCTTCGTTGAAAGCTCTCCCCGAAATGGAATAGGCCTGGCCGTAGACACACGCCCCCCATAGGATTGCTACTGTGATTGGAAACCGTCCCCAGAAGGACAGTTTAAGAATGGATTTCATTCCTTTCATATTACCTCGGTTATTTATTGAGCCGATATAATGATGCACTAGATAATCGGCTTCCGCGTCTAAACTTAAATATTTAGTGAATAATTGTAAACATCTTTATTAAATATCATTTTCCGGTTCTAAACCTGCAACTTCCTGCCAAAATCGGACAGACTCAGCCCATTCATCTGACGAATAATGTGCTTTTGTTCCGCCAGGAAGTTCTAGCTGATTCCGCATCATTGTTATCGGCCCCATGGGCATTTTTTTCAAACCTGACGGGATTGCATTGATGCTGATTAATTCCCACTCCGCATCGGTTGACTGCTCATCATTCTCGGATAATACATCATTGCGGTACAAGATTAAATCAACAGCTTCTGCTTTTAAAGGTGTTCCTTTGATCGCCCGGGTTTGAATGTAAAGATCTTCTTCTGGTCTTCGCCTAACTAATTTTGAAACCAATTCTGAATTTTCGTTCAATTTTATAATTGGACAAAAAAATTCACCGATTATAGAAATATTACAATGGACAATTCGGACACCATCTCGGTATCCATTTGAAAAGTGCCCATTTCCCATTTGGATTTCGGCGTGTTCGGCGATTGCTTCAAAAGACATTGTCTTAGAATAGGTTTTTCCAGAACCCTTCACCTGACGGCGGACAAACTGACTTACTGCGACCTTCATTTTTATTCCTGTTGTTAAAGTTAGTTACCTAAAAATTAATTCTTTTCTTATGCTCAATCATTGCCATTTAATCTCTTACGCAATAATTTAATTCATGACATTTCCGTATTGGATTCCATTTGAGAATGAATGGTGGACGTTTGCATCTTTTCTTTTCCTGATTCTAGGAATAGTTGGGATAAGTGATTTTACACAAAAGCAAGATTGGATATCTCCTGACGCTAACCGCAAGTGGGTTCATTTCCTAGTTGGTATTTTTGTGTGTATTTCTCCCCTGATCTTCTCAACCAATCTTTGGCCAATTACCTTATCGATCATATTTATTTTCCTGAATGGGTATGCATTGAGAAAAGAATTATTTAAAGGGATCCATAACCAGGATAGGTTTTCTTACGGAACGGTTTATTTTCCTATCGCATATTTTATAATGATTCTCTTTTTTTGGAATTATCCTGAACTTATTATCCTATCCTTTCTGGTACTAGCCATTTCAGACCCTTTAGCTTCACAAGTTGGACAATCCACGCTATTCCCATCCAAATTCAAAATTTGGGTGGATGAAAAAACGGTCCAAGGGACCATTGCATTTTTTTCCAGTGCTTTTATTATTATATATTTAGGCGCTCATTCCTTTTTTGATAATTCAAATAATTACCTCTTTGGATTAGCACTCTTTACAGCATTGGGGGCAACGATAGCAGAAATAACAAGCTGCCGTGGTAGCGATAATATTTCCATCCCAATTGTGAGTATTTTATTTATGATCGGTTATTTTAGCCATGTATCAGAATCAGGACAATTTTTTGAACTAACTGTGTCATCTTCTTCAATTTTACTTTTTATTGTCATTCTTTTGTTATACGTAGCTTACCATTACCGTTCATTATCAAGAAGTGGGTTTTATGGTGCTTTAATCATGGGGATTATTGTAACACTCATCGGCAGTTGGATATTTTTACTTCCATTAGCGGCATTTTTTATTTTATCTTCATTACTAAGTAAAATTGTTAAGAAAGCATCCTTTCACCAAGCAAAAGGTTCAGATCGAGATATTGTCCAAGTTTATGCAAATGGGGGTATTGCCCTACTCATTTGTATTTTTGATTTTATCCAACCTAATGCTATTAATTTTTTCTTATTTCTCGCATCTATTTCTGCGGCTATGTCAGATACCTGGGCAACGGAAATCGGGAGAATATCAAAAAAGAAACCTATATCAATTGTGAATTTTAAACCCATGGATCATGGCCTATCCGGTGGAATCACGCGTATTGGAATAATTGGATCGCTACTCGGATCCAGTTTATTCGGATTCACAATCTGGTGTGTAATTCCTATGTCACCCTTCATAGTTTATGGCATTATATTATGTGGATTTGCAGGATCAATCTTCGATTCTTTTCTGGGTGCAACTATTCAAGCAAAATATGAAACCCAAACAGGTGAGATTATTGAATCAGCCCAAGATGGTGCTGTATTTATTTCAGGAATTTCCTGGGTCAATAATGATATAGTGAATTTGATGAATACGGCTTTTGCACCCATCCTAATGTATTTTTATTTGGAACTGTTTTAATATTAAAAAGTCTTTGAATGCCTTCCTGTAAAAATTCAAAAGCCTCCCCGAAACCGAGAAGGCTTTTAATTCAATAGGGTTGAATAATATTTTAAATTACTTTATGAACCAGAAGTCCAACCATGACGATCAGAGATATAAAGATAAGAGAAACACCCATATTACCTTTTTTTATCTCTTCCCACTCATTGATTTCTGTAGACAACCAATCAAAAACTTTTAAAGCAATTCCAATACCAAAAGCAAAACCAACTGCAGCAGTGATGGACCAGCCAACAGCACGCGCATATTGTGTTAATAGTCCCATTATTGTATTAGGATCAGGCATAATAAACTCCTTATTGTATTTCCATATTTATTTTTTTCATGAAATCAGAAGATTCCATTGTTCCGTTGGCTAACTCAATGGCCATTTGTTTCGAACACGTGGCTACAAACATATTGGTTTCGCCCCTTGAGATAGGGACCGCAACATTCATAGTTATTGATTCCGGTGTGTAAGCGTTTGACTTCCCCATCTGAATCTGATGTTCAATGGCGTGCCCGGCAGCCGCAAAACCAACCAACATCACCATTTCAAAATTATTCCTGCCACTTTCAAGGTCTATTGAGAAATCATTTTCTCCAAGAGAAAACTGGGATGATTCAACCGTGATCCGGTAAGAATTACAAACGCTTATGACTTTTTTCTTAAAAGCATAATTAGCCCAAAGACCGTCTGTCCCGACCAAAAGTGCAAAGAGTGCAACAAGTAGAATTCGTTTAGATTGCATCGTCCTGTTCAAAATGTTAACGGGATTTTACATGATTCACCGAAGGAGAATCAAGTGGTAAAAACATGAATTTTTTGTTGGTTAGCAAAATTCAATTAATTTATTCGAAATCTATTATTTTTCACTGGATTTTTAATATCTCCCCTGTTATCGAAAAAACTCCTGTCCAGTAATGACCCCATTTTATGATACAATAGAACCATTCTTAATGATTGATTGGATAGAGTGATCAGAAATAAGAAATGGAATTTGAACGGTTCTCTCAATATTCCAGACAAGAATATCCGCTTTTTTTCCAATTTCGATGGAACCAACTTCATTTTCTAATTGTAAAGATTTTGCTGATGTGAATGTGGCTGCCATGATGGCATCCAGAATGGGCATTTTTAAATAAATACAGGATAAAGATAAAATAAAGGGCATGGATTGGATATAACAACTTCCGGGATTGAAATCCGTAGCCAATGCAACATCTACACCAGCCTCTTTTAATTTTAGATAGGGCGCATATCCTGATTTACCTAAAAAGAAAGTCGTACCGGGAAGCAAAGTAGCAATAGTTCTATTTTCAGCCAATTTTTGGATGCCCTCGTCACTCACTGCCATGAGATGGTCAGCAGAGATTGAACCGGTTTCTCCTGCTAATTCTGCCGCACCGGAATCTTCAAATTCATCGGCATGAATACGCGGGATGAGACCATGTACTTTTCCGGCGTCCAAGATTCGTTTAGTTTGCTCTACAGTGAAATAACCATTCTCACAAAAAACGTCATTGAATTTGGCAATGCCCTGATCTGAAACCGCCGGGATCATTTCGTTACAAATCAAATCAACGTAACCATCATGATTATCCTTGAATTCCGGTGGGTATGCATGTCCACCCATAAATGTGGGAACCATATCAATTTCATGGAATCGATTTACTTCATCAATAACTTTAAGTGATTTTAGCTCCGAGTCTGTATTTAAACCATAACCACTTTTACATTCGACTGTAGTTGTGCCGTATTTTAGAAAACGATCCATGCGGGTTTTAACCCGTGAAATCAGGTCAGATTCGGATGAATTTCTAACACCATTAATACTGTTAACGATGCCACCACCTGCATTCGCTATATCTTCATAAGTTGCACCTTGGAGCCGCATGGCAAACTCATCTTCCCTTCCATCTAAAAATACCGGATGGGTGTGTGGATCAACAAATCCCGGTGTAACGAGTTTTTGGTTACAATTGATGACTTGATCTGCGTCTCCCAGGTTTTCACCAAGCTCAACAATTACGTTTCCATCAATGGCAATCTCGGTATTTTCGAGAATCACCATATCATTTTTTTCACAATCAAAGGTAACCAGTTGCCCAATATTGGAGAGTTTTAATGAAGACATTTTTGTTACTAGAATTTACTTTAAACGTGAATTTATGAGTGCTATCAACATCTTTGTCATCCTTTTTCCATCATAGGAACATCAACATCCCATTTCTTTGCATTTTCGATGGCGTCTTCATACCCTGCATCCACATGGCGAAAAATACCCATTCCCGGATCATTTGTTAATACTGAATTGAGCCGTGAATCCATTTCATCCGTTCCATCAGCAACTATAACCTGACCGGCATGAAGGGAATAGCCCATTCCAACACCTCCTCCGTGATGAAATGACACCCACGTTGCACCTCCGGCTATATTCACCATTGCATTAAGCAAAGGCCAATCAGCCACGGCGTCCGTCCCATCCTTCATAGCTTCCGTCTCACGATAAGGCGATGCGACTGAACCACAATCAAGATGATCTCGACCAATCACGATGGGCGCACTTAATTCACCATTTCGAACCATTTCATTTAAGGCTAGACCAAATTTGGCTCTATCGCCATAACCTAGCCAACATATCCGAGCGGGTAGACCTTGAAACTGAACCCGTTCCTGTGCCAGAGTTATCCAGCGACATAATGCTTCATCTTCAGAAAACATTTCTAATATCTTCTTATCAGTTTTATAAATATCTTTCGGATCACCTGATAATGCCACCCAGCGGAATGGCCCCTTCCCTTCACAGAAGAGTGGACGGATGTAGGCCGGGACAAATCCTGGATAATCGAAGGCATTTTCTACTCCGGCTTTCACGGCTTGTGCACGAAGATTATTCCCATAATCAAATGCAATTGCTCCCTTAGCTTTCAGAGCGAGAATCCCCTGCACATGCTCACCCATGGCACGGAAAGATTCTTCAACATATTTTTTCGAATCTGATTCACGGAGCGCATTGGCCTCATCAAAAGTAAAATTATTCGGTAAATAACCAACCAATTCATCATGTGCAGATGTTTGATCTGTAACCAGATCAGGGATTATACTCTGATTGGCAAATTCTGGTACTAAATCAGCTGCATTCCCCAGCAATCCAATAGATAGTGGCGTTTTGGCATTCATGGCATCCTGAGCCCATTCCAAAGCTTTATCAAGACTGTCAGTTGATTTATCTAAATATTTTGTTTCTAACCGTCGCTGGATTCGCCACGGATCAATTTCAATATTAATTGATACGCCACCTGCCATGGAAACCGCCAGAGGCTGTGCGCCACCCATTCCGCCTAAACCAGCCGTTAAGATAAGTTTACCCGCCAAGGAATCCACATTCCAATGTTTTTTGGCTGCAGCAACAAAAGTTTCGTATGTCCCCTGTAAAATCCCCTGGGTTCCAATATAGATCCAACTGCCCGCTGTCATTTGACCAAACATCATAAGGCCTTCTCTTTCCAATGCATTGAAGTGCTCCCAATTCGCCCAATTGGGTACAAGATTGGAATTGGCGATTAAGACTCTTGGCGATGTAGTGTGCGTTTTAGCAACGCCTACGGGTTTGCCAGATTGAACCAATAATGTTTCATCCGGTTCAAGCCTTTTTAAAGTTTCAAGAATAGCATCATAGCATTCCCAGTTTCGAGCTGCTTTCCCTCTCCCACCGTAAACAATGAGTTCATCGGGTACTTCTGCTACATCTGGATCCAGATTATGTTGGATCATTCGATACGCAGCTTCTATCTGCCAATTCTTACAGGAGAGTTCATTTCCGGTGGGTGGGTGAATGGTTCGAGACATTGATTACTCTAACTTTATTAAATAATTATTTTAAATATTTGATTAATTTATCTGCATAGGATGGTTCATTCTTAAAAACGGTATAAGAAAAAACACTAATTCCACCAAAATCATTTTTCCCGGCATGGTAAATCTTTTTTCCGGCATTTCTCGCATTCTGATTATATGTGGCAATGCCCATTACAACACGATCTAAATACTTTAAAGGAAGATTCTCCTTCATTATTTGGATATTCTTGTCAAAAGTGCTAAGATCCATTGTATAATTCATGGGTACGGCCCAATCTATAAATCCTCCAGCAAGCCACACATCCCATTCTTGGCTAAAGGTATTTCGGGCGCTAAATAAATTTGGTTTTACTGCTGCAGATATAATACAATCCGGCTGGTAAGCTTTAATGCGTGTAGATGCCTTGCTGATAAACCTTGTGATTGCAGATCGTTTAAATTCAGCAAAGGAAGGTTTTTGCTTCACTTCTAGAGATGGCAACCCAGGCATGGAATTATTATAATTCAGAAAATATTTGAGTCCAATTGGATTCAATCCCCATCCAGAATCGTGATACCTAATGTAATCGAAGTGGATTCCATCTAAACTATAATTTTGCAGTAATTCAGTGAGAACGTTTTGGAGATGCGCATCCACTTCCGGATGAGTTGGAGCAAGATAAAATCCCTCACCATTGGATTGTCTGTCCTTTTTCATTGCCGCAATTGTATTACTAATATTAATAGGGTCAGGTGATTTAGAATCAATCCACTCAGGATGGGACAAAAGTAAGTGATCCGATTGAGATGGAATTTTAGGCGAGGACCAGAGATAATATACATTGAACCAGGCATGAATTTTGATATTTGACTGGCGACCTTTTTTCAGGATATACGCTAAAGGGTCAAAATCTGTTTTCGTCAATAAGTGTGACCGTGGAACCAATTGGGAAGTGTAATAAGCGTCGCCCCTACCTCGAATTTGAACAAAGAGATGATTATAATTATTCATTTTAGCAAATTCCACGACTTCATCGATCTTCTCTTTAGAAACGATATGATCACGAACCACCCATAATGCTCTAATATCAAATGTTTCCGCGAATGCACTCGATGTAAGTAAAAAAAGAAGGGCAACAAATGTTGCCCTTCCGACTGTGTTCCTATTACGGTTCACTTAATTATTCAACTTAGTTTAGTAGCCTAATCTTCGGATTCATCATGGGGTGCCAATTCACCAACCATATCTACGAATTCAATCATAGATATAGGTGCACAGTCGTTATCACGAAATCCTAATTTGGTGATACGCGTATATCCACCATCACGATTAGCAAATGCCGGCCCCACTGTATCAAATAGCTCACGAACTATCGTCTTATGTCTAATCCTTTTCAGAACCTGACGCCGCGCATGGATATCGCCCCTTTTTGCGAATGTTACAAGTGGTTCAATAAACATTCGGAGTTCCTTAGCTTTCGGATCGGTGGTTTTAATCTTTTTATGTGTGATTAATGCAGATGCCAAGTTCGACATCAGTGCCTTCCGATGAGCTGTCTTGCGACCCAATTTTCGTCCGATTTTATTGTGTCTCATTGTTTAGCCTTCTTCTGCCATAATTTTTTCAACTTCCATACCAAAATGAAGACCCATTGTATCCAATTTTTCGACTAATTCAGTTAACGATTTTCGACCAAAGTTTTTGTATTTCAACATTTGATTTTCTTCTTTGCTAACTAATTCTTGAATGTATTTGATACCAGCAGCTTGCAGACAGTTGTAACTTCGTACTGATAATTCCATTTCGTCGATTGTCTGGTTCAGGAGCTTCCTTAATTCCATTGTTTCTTCTGAGACACCATCAGAGATCTCCAAAACAGAAGGATTAGATATTGCTTCAATGAATTTTAAATGTTCACGAAGATAAGTTGCTGAATAAGACATAGCATCTTTTGCAGTAATAGAACCATCTGTTTCTACATCAACCGTTAAAATCTCGATGGGTTCTTTTGCACCTGGGACAGGACGGACATCAAATGTTACATTTGTGACAGGATTAAAAATACTATCCATTGATAAGGTGCCTACGGTAAGATTTGGTAAGTCATTTTCTTCTGACGGAACATATCCTTTTCCAATACCAATTCGTAATTCTAATTCTAATTTTCCTTTTGCATTGATCTCAGTAATGTATTCATTCGGATTCAGTACTTTATATTGATCACTAGCGTCCTGGATATCTTGCGCAGTAAACACTTTTTTCCCTTTCAGAGTTAGTGTGACCTTATCCGGTGCATTATCCATTAGCCTGAACCTAACTTTCTTTAGGTTCATAATGATATCTGCAACATCTTCTTTAACACCAGTCAAAGAAGAAAATTCGTGCTGTACACCTTCAATTTTAACGTGAGTGATTGCCGCACCGGGTATGCTTGTTAGCAATACGCGACGCATTGCATTTCCCAGTGTTGTGCCATACCCACGTTCTAGTGGCTGTACAACGAATGTACCTATATTGCCATCGTTTACTTCATCATTGTAATTAACTTTGAGTTCTATTGCTTTAGTAGCCATGAAGTGTTTTCCCTATTTCAATTATTTTGAATATAATTCTACAACTAACTGTTCATTTACAGTCAATTGCATTTCATCTCTATCGGGAACAGCAACGAAAGTCCCGCGTAGTTTTGCTTTATCTAATTCGAGCCATGGAAGATCCATGTCTCCTTTAATTCGACGCATGGATTCAAGAATGATATCCATTTTTTTACTTTTATCGCGAACTTCGATCACATCTCCTTGTTTAACAAGGTATGATGGGATGTTTACAACTTTATTATTCACGAGAAAATGTTTATGGCTCACTAACTGACGTGAGGCAGGGCGAGAAGGCGCAAATCCAAGACGGTATGCAACATTATCTAATCGACTTTCCAATAATTGGAGCATGTTTGTGCCAGTTTCACCTTTCATTTTATCTGCTTTTACAAAATTCAATCGGAATTGTTTTTCCAAAAGTCCATACATGAATTTTATCTTTTGTTTTTCCCTGAGCTGAGTTCCATAATTCGATAATTTGGGCCTACGTCCCTGTCCGTGTTGGCCTGGTGCATAAGGCTTTCGATTCAAAAGGCGATCATATTTTGGATTTCCAAAAATATTTTCCCCAAATTTCCGTACAATTTTACCTTTTGTGGTTTGTGTTTTAGCCATTAATTCTCCTTACACTCGTCTTCGTTTTGGGGGGCGGCACCCGTTATGAGGCAATGGTGTCACATCTTTAATGCTTGTGATCTGTAAACCGGCCACAGCCAAAGCACGAATAGCGGATTCACGTCCTGAACCGGGACCTTTCACCAAAACTTCTACGCTGGATAGCCCCAAAGCTATCGCAGCTAAAGCTGCTTTATCCGCTGCCATTGTTGCGGCATAAGCTGTACTTTTCCGTGATCCTTTAAACCCAGAAGTACCTGCTTTTTCCCAAACAATCACATTCCCTTGAATATCGGTCAACGTAACGTGCGTATTATTAAATGTAGATTTAATATGTGCAATACCGTGAGGCTCTGCACTTTTTTTCTTTTTCTTTTTTGGTTTATTATCTGCCAAAATAAGCTCTCTCTTTTTTAATTATTATTTCTTGCCCAAGCCAATGGTGCGTTTCTTACCTTTCCGTGTACGGGCATTTGTTTTTGTACGTTGACCATTTACAGGAAGACCACGGCGGTGACGAAGACCCCTATAGGTTCCTACATCTTTCAACCTTTTGATGTTCATCGCAGTTTGAGATCGTAACTCACCTTCAACGATAAAGCCAAGACTGGAAATGGCGTCACGAAGTGCAACTACCTGCTCTTCAGTTAAATCTTGAACACGGGTATCTGGATCCACTTTGGCTTCTACACACAGTTTTTGTGCAGTTGTTAAGCCAATACCGTGGATATACCGCAATGAATATGGAACTTTCTTGTTCCTTGGAATATCTACACCAACAATACGTGCCATAGGTCTTTTTTATCCTTGACGTTGTTTATGTTTAGGGTTTTCACAAATTACGAGTACAACGCCTTTTCTTTTAATGACCTTGCACTTTGAACACATTTTCTTTACTGATGGACGAACTTTCATTCTTCTCTACTTTTGCCTGTATGTAATACGACCGCGGGATAAATCATAAGGTGAAATCTCTAATGTCACCACATCTCCCGGTAAAATTTTTATAAAATGCATTCGCATTTTTCCACTGACATGTGCCAGAACTTCATGAGGATTACCACCTATTTCCACTTCAACGCGAAACATGGCATTTGGTAATGTTTCCTTAATGACGCCATCAATTGTTATGGGTTGTTCTTTAGCCATGACTCCCTACACTTAAAATCTTTGGACCATTATTTGTTATAGCAATCGTATGCTCAAAATGAGCTGAAGCCTGACCATCTTTCGTGAAAATTGTCCATCCATCCTTGGCAGTAAACACTTCTTTAGCACCAGCATTAATCATGGGTTCAATGGCGATACACATACCTGAACGGAGTTTGTACCCTTGCTTAGCTTTCCCATAATTTGGTATCTGAGGTTCTTCATGGAGTTCCCTTCCAATACCATGACCAACCAATTCTCTTACAACAGAAAATCCATTGCTTTCGGCCCATGTCTGAACCGCATTCCCGATATCACCAACATAATTTCCAGGAATTGCTTGTTCTATACCTTTCATCAGAGATTCTCGGGTCACATCCATTAATTTTTGTTTTCCTGCATCAACAGCACCAATGGAAAACGTACGGGCATGATCACCATAATATCCATCCAATTCCGCACCACAATCGACACCTACGATTTGACCTTCTTTAAGAACATCATCACCCGGAATACCATGCACAACTGCATCATCAATAGACACACAAAGTGTTGCTGGAAATCCCATATAACCTTTAAACGCTGGTCGGGCACCCTGCGAACGGATAAAGTCTTCTGCCATTTGATCTAAATCAGTTACGCGAGCACCAGTAATTATGTGAGGTTCTAACATAATCAAAGTATCTGCTACAATTTGACAACTGCGTGAAATTTTATCTACTTCCCTTGGTGACCTTGTATAAACCATTACATTCGTCTCCGTCCTCGAATTTTACCTTTTGTTAAAAAGCCATCGTAATGCCGCATCATTAAATGGGATTCAATTTGCTGCAAAGTATCCAAAGAAACACCAACAATAATCAACAAGCTCGTGCCACCAAAAAAGGAAGCCAAATCATAATTAATATTCATTGTTTTCATCAGGATGTATGGAAAAATAGCTACAAATGCAAGTGCAATAGAACCGGGTAAAGTTACGCGGGTCAAAATATTATCAATGTATTCTGCTGTTTTCTTTCCGGGACGAACTCCAGGAATAAATCCGCCTTGCTGTTTCATAGTTGAAGATACCTGAACGGGATCAAAGGCAATGGCAGTATAAAAATAAGTAAAGAAAATGATCATCAAACCAAAAACAGCCCAATAAAATGGATGATCAAAAGAGAACCAGGCCATCAGGGATTGTGCAAATTCACTGTCTCCCAAAAATGTCGAAATAGTGCTGGGTATAAACATAATGGATTGTGCAAAAATGATAGGCATCACACCAGCCGTATTAACTCGCATCGGAATATGTGTATTTTGTCCACCATAGACTTTACGCCCCACTACTCGTTTTGCATATTGGACGGGAATTTTTCGAGTTCCCTGAGTCAGTAATACAACGAAACAAATGACCAAAAACATAATTCCCATTAAAATAAATTCTGATAGTAATCCGCGAACACCTTCGCGTACTAATGTAACTTCGCTCAAAATCACATTTGGGAATGCTGAAATAATCCCCACCATGATTATAAGGGAAATTCCATTCCCAATGCCACGCTCTGTGATCCGCTCACCCAACCACATGAGAAACAAGGTCCCAGTTACCATACTAATTATCCCGGTGAAAGTAAACATAAAACCAGGATTCATAACAACAGATTGTCCATTTGCTGTTAAGCTAGGAAGAAAAACAGCAACAACACCATATGACTGCATGGATGCTAACATTACCGTTCCGTAACGTGTGATTTGTGTAATCTTTTTCCTACCGGCCTCTCCTTCCTTCTGCAATCTCTGAAAATAAGGAATAACAGACCCCATCAATTGAATTATAATGGAAGATGAAATATAAGGCATGATTCCTAAAGAGAACAAAGACGCCTTTTGGAATGCACCACCTACAAAGGTGTTAAATAATCCAAACAGGGAGTTCTGTAAATTAGTAAATGCCCCAGCAAGGGCTTCTCCATCAACACCAGGTATTGGAATATGTGCCCCCATCCGAACAATGATGAGGATACTGACCGTAAAAAGAATTCTTTTACGGAGTTCAGGAATTACAAAAACACTTTTAAATTTATCGATCACTGTACTGTAGCCGCTCCACCTGCTTGTTCAATTTGTTCTTTAGCTGATTCACTAAAGGCACTGGCTGTAACTGTGACTTTTAATTTCAACTCTCCGTCTGCGAGGATTTTAATTGGTTTCAACGCTGAACGGACCAACCCGTTATCGGCTAAAATTTGAGCATCAACCGTATCGAGACCAAGTTTTTCAATAGATTCAAGGTTCACTATTTGAAATTCCTTTCTAAAAAGATTGGTAAAACCTCGTTTCGGCAGTCGACGAGCCAAAGCCATTTGACCACCTTCAAACCATGGACGACGCTTAAAACCAGACCGTGCCTGCGCACCTTTTTCTCCGCGACCAGAAGTCCTGCCTAGTCCAGAACCAGGACCGCGACCAACACGTTTCCTGTTTTTAGTTGAACCTGGAACGGGAGTTAATGAGTCTAATTTCATACTTCTTCAACCTTTAATAAATATGGGATCACATTAATCATACCGCGTATAACAGGTGTATCATTTTGTTCAACGGTTTGCTGCATTCTACGAAGCCCTAATGCTTTCAGAGTAGCTTTCGCTTTTGGTTTATACCCTATCCCACTTTTAATCTGGGTAATTCGCAGTGTTTTTATTTTGGCCATTAGTTGAATACCTCACCAACGGAAACTCCACGTTTATTGGCAATAGCAACAGCATCTTTCATCCGCATCAAGGCATCCATCGTAGCGTGAATGAGATTCATTGTATTTTTTGAACCATGACGCTTTGTTAAAATATTATGAATACCAACCTGCTCCATAACCGAACGAACAGATGCGCCTGCTATAATGCCCGTACCTGGAGAAGCAGGTTTCAACATAATACGGCTAGCACCATGTTTACCAATAATCTTATGAGGCACTGTTCCATTGACAACAGAAACTTTTACAATATTTCGCTTCGCAATATCCTTCCCTTTATTGATAGCAGAGATTACCTCGTTTGCTTTACCTAGGCCAACTCCAATATGGCCTTTCCCATCGCCTACGACAATGAGAGCAGAAAAACGAAAACGTTTACCACGAGATGTTACTTTCGCAGTTCGATTAATTTTTACTACCGCTTCTTCTTGAAGATCAAGCTCAGCTGGGTTAATGATAGGCAAATCAGACTCCTTTAAAATTCTAATCCACCCTTACGGGCGGCTTCTGCAAATGCTTTAACACGGCCATGGTAAGGATATCCGTTCCGATCCAATACAACTGGACCGACCTTTGCGGATTTGGCTTTTTTCGCCAATGCATCACCTACAATTCGGCTAATGTCTGTTTTATTTTCTGCTTTTTTTAAAGCAGACTGTAATTCTTTATCTCTAGATGATGCTGCAGTAAGAGTATGCCCATCAAAATCATTTACGATTTGAGCTTCGAAATGTTTAAGGCTTCGAAAGACAACCAACCTAGGGCGATTCGGATTAAGGCGTGAAGTCTTCTTACTTCTATTCCGCCTTCTTTCATCTCTACGAATTATTGAACGATGTTGTGCCATTATTTAGCCCCCACCGTTTTACCCTGCTTCGAACGGACATATTCACCCTTGTAACGAATACCTTTCCCTTTGTATGGTTCAGGTTTTCGGAAAGAGCGAATCTTAGCAGCAACTGCTCCCACTAATTGTTTATCAGTACCTTCAACTTTAACTTCCGTCCTATTGGCAGTAACAGTGATACCATCCGGCATATCAAAATAAATATCATGAGAATAACCCAACTGAAGTTTTAATCTATTTCCCTGTACTTGCGCCAGATACCCAACACCGATGATTTCCAATTCCTTGGTGTAACCAACCGACACACCTATAACCATATTATTGATCATTTGGCGAGTCGTTCCATGTAGCGAACGGTGTTCCCTGACATCAGAAGGGCGATCTACAATAATAGTGCCATCAGATTCCGATAATTTCATATCTCTATGAGCATTGAATTCAAGTGCCCCTTTAGGGCCCACTACCTTAATCAATTGTCCCAAAAGATCAACTTTAACTCCTTCAGGAATACTAACTGGATTTCTACCTATTCTTGACATATCTCTTAATATACCTCACAGAGTATTTCACCACCGACACCCAGATGATTGGCTTTTTTATTGGATAATACACCTTTAGATGTTGATAAAATTGAAATCCCAAGCCCATCCAATACACGAGGTGCTTCACCAGCACCGACATAGATACGCAGGCCAGGACGGCTGATACGTTTTATATTATCAATTACGGGATTTCCCTGGTAATCATATTTTAAAAAAACACGGATACTTTCTTTATTTTTATCTCCAGCAATAAAGAAGAAATCTTCAACATATTTTTCTTCTTTTAGCACAAGTGCAATACGTTTTTTTAATGCGCTGCTTGGGACATCAACCCAGCGTTTCTTTGCTGCGAGCCCATTACGGATTCGCGTTAAAAAATCAGAAATTGGATCAGACATTGACATATTATTTTTCTCCTACCAACTCGCTTTAGTTACACCGGGAATCTCACCTTTTAGTGCCATTTCCCGAAAACATAATCGGCAAAGCCCAAATCGTCTCAAATAGGCATGTGGTCGTCCACATTTAAAACACCGATTCTTTTCTCGAGTTGAGAATTTTGCTTTTCTTTTTGCTTTATAAATTTGTGATTTCTTGGCCATCAGACTGCCTCTTCCACTTCTTGATTTACTGGTTTTTCTCTTAACGGAAACCCTAAGAGTTTTAACAATTGATATGCTTCATTGTCCGTTTTTGCGGATGTTGTGATAGTTACGTTCAATCCTCGGATGGACTCAATTTTATCATATTCAATTTCATTAAATATAATTTGTTCTTTAATTCCAAAATTATAATTCCCGCGACCATCGAATGATTTAAAAGACAATCCGCGAAAATCACGCTCTCGAGGCAATGCAACAGAAATCAACCTTTCCAAGAATTCATACATCATTGTTGAACGCAAAGTCACTTTACAGCCCACGGGCCATCCCTTACGTATCTTAAAATTTGAAATATCTTTTTTTGATTTAGTAATGATCGGTTTTTGACCCGAGATCAAAGTCATCTCTTCTACAGCACTTTCAAGATTCTTGGAATTAGTTTTTGCATCGCCTAATCCCATGTTTAGACAAATACTGGTGATTCGTGGAACTTCCATTTTACTGGAGTAATTGAACAGCTTTTGCATGGCAGATGTAATCTCTTCACTATAAATCTTTTTAAGTGTTGGAGAATAAACAGGTGCTTTATCTATTTTTTTAGCAGGTGCTTTTTTTGTCTTTTCCGCAGGTGACTTATCTATTTTTTTGACAGGTGCTTTTTTTGTCTTTTCCGCAGGTGACTTATCTATTTTTTTGACAGGTGCTTTTTTTGTCTTTCCCGCAGGTGACTTAACTATTTTTTTGACAGGTGCTTTCTTTGTCTTTTCTGCAGGCGCCTTATCTATTTTTTTGGCAGGTGCTTTCATTTTTATTTTCTTTTCTTCAGCCATTTCTATACTTCAATTTCTTCGTTAGTTTTTTTAGAAACCCTAACCTTAGAACCATCATCAAGTTTCTTATATCCCACACGAGTGGCTTGCCCACCATGAACAACCATCACATTTGAAATATGAATGGACGCTTCCCTTTCTACAATACCACCGGCAGGGTTTTCCTGAGATGGCCGGGTTGCTTTTTTCATAAAATTTATACCTTCAACAATCACCCGTTTTTTTTCTGGAAAAACGTGAAGGATTTTCCCTTCTAAATCTTTATTGTTCCCGCTGATAACTTTAATGGTCATTCCTTTTTTAACATGCATCTTACAATACCTCCGGAGCCATTGAAATAATTCTCATGAATCCACTTTCGCGCAATTCACGAGCTACTGGACCAAAAATACGCGTTCCACGAGGTTCGCCGGCACTATTCAATAAAACAGCAGCATTTTCATCAAAGCGGATTCGACTACCATCACTACGGGATATCTCTTTTCTAGTACGAACCACAACCGCTCTATGAACTTCTCCTTTTTTCACCATACCTCCCGGCAGAGCTTTTTTAACTGTAATTACGATTTGATCACCAATACTGGCATATTTTCGCCGTGAGCCACCCAATACCTTGAAACAGAGAACTTCTTTTGCTCCCGTATTGTCAGCCACCCTTAATCTTGTCTCTTGTTGAATCACTTCGCTATCCTAATTTAACTGATTCGCGAACTATTTCGCTTACCTGCCAGCGTTTACGTTTACTTAAAGGTCGAATAGCTGAAATCTTGACAATATCTCCGTCTTTTGGTATCACAGACGCTACATGCGCTAAATAACTCTTAAAGCGTTTGACACGTTTATGATAAACAGGATGGGCAATTTCGCGTGTGACTTTTACATTTACTGTCTTTTCCATTTTAGTGCTAATAACTTCACCGATTAAGGATTGACGCCTGCGTTCAAGTTTCATTCTTTCTCACCTTGAGCAACCCGTATACCGAGTTTATACTCATTTAATACTGTTTTTATTTGTGCAATTTCCTTTTTCGTTTTGGAAATTGTTGTTCCATCTTCCAATTGTTGGAGTGCTTGCTGAAATTTTAAATTTTGAAGTGCATCAAGGTTTTCGATCAATTTGACATTTAATTCCACCTGGTTCATTTCACGGAGTTCTGTCATTTTCATTATAATCCCCTCCGTTCGACTACTTTTGTTTTTATAGGAAGTTTATGACCAGCATTACGAAATGCTTCTTCTGCTTCTTCACGAGTTACACCATCAACTTCAAATAGTATTCGACCCGGCTTGACAACAGCAATCCAATGATCCGGAGCTCCCTTACCTTTACCCATACGTGTTTCAGCAGGGCGTGAAGTCACAGGTTTATCCGGAAATATACGAATCCACATTTTACCAATTTTCCTGACAACCCTAGAAATAACGATACGTGATGCTTCGATCTGCCTGGCCGTGACCCAACCTGATTCAACAGCCTTTAGACCATAATTTCCAAATGCCACATAGTTTCCACGCATAGCCATACCTTTTCTATTGCCACGGTGGACTCTTCTATATTTTGCTTTTTTTGGTTCTAACATTTAAATACTCTTATCGGGTGAATTGTCCGTTGCAAATCCATACTTTTATACCAATAACACCATACTGCGTCTGAGCCTCGGTCAAGGCATAATCAATATCAGCGCGCAGGGTATGTAGTGGCACACTACCGTCCGAAAATTTCTCACTTCTAGCAATTTCCACCCCACCGAGACGACCGGCAACATTAACACGAATTCCTGCTGCACCCATACGCATGGTAGCTTGAATGGTTTTGTTTACTACTCGACGGTAAGATATTTTCTTTTTCAATTGATGAGCAATATTTGAACCAACTAAAGCAGCATCTAGCTCTGGACGCTTTACTTCAGAAATATTAATTTGAGCATCTTTTTTACCTGTCAGTTGGCGTAATTCTTTTTTCAATCGATTCACTTCTTCACCACCGCGTCCAATTACAATTCCTGGACGTGCAGTATGGATTGTGATAGTTACTTTTTTTGAAGTACGAGCGATCTCTACTTTGGAGATTCCGGCGTTTGGAAGTCGATGGGAAATATACTTCCGTATCCTCACATCTTCTTCCAATTCAACACGAAAATTATTTTTTGGCGCAAACCAATTAGAACTCCAATTTTTATTGACAATCAATCTATATCCAACAGGATGTGTTTTTTGACCCAAAAGATACCTCGCTAATTTCCGTCGGTAACGACGATAGTTACATGACTAGTTGGCCGACGAAGCCTTGATGCTCGCCCCATGGACGCCGCACGAAATCGCTTCATTACTGGGCCACCGTCAACAAATGCTTCCTTCACACCCAGGCCCTCAGGATCAAAATTGGATTCTTCATTCTGACTCATCAGGTTAGCCACCGCTGATCGTAATGTTTTTTCAATTACACTTGCAGCTTTTTCAGGTGAAAAATGTAATTGATTCAATGCATCTCCAACTTTTAAACCTCGCATACTGTCAAGGGTTTTGCGAATCTTCCGAGGAGACTGGTGTATATATCGCGCAACTGCTTTAGCTTCCATTGTTATTATTTCCTGTCACCAGAATGCATTCTAAATGTACGCGTAGGAGAAAATTCACCTAATTTATGTCCTACCATATTTTCATAAATGAAAACTGGTATAAACTTGTTCCCATTATGAATTGCAAAAGTATGACCAACAAATTCTGGCGTAATCATCGAACGACGAGACCATGTCTTGATGACTTTCTTTTTACCACCTTCATTAATCTGTTGAACTTTTTTCAAAAGCTTTTCATCGACAAATGGTCCTTTTTTAAGAGAGCGTGCCATGTTTTTTTATCGTCTCCGTTTAACGATCATTTCGTTAGATTTTTTATTTTTCTTGCGTGTTTTATACCCCTTAGTTGGTTTTCCCCAAGGCGTGGTTGGATGACGTCCACCTGAAGATTTACCTTCGCCACCTCCCATCGGGTGATCCACTGGGTTCATGGCGACACCTCGCACTTTAGGACGACGTCCGAGCCATCGCGTTCGACCAGCTTTACCTGATACAACTTGTTCATGACTACGGTTACCAACCTGCCCAATTGTAGCCATACAGTTTTCTCGAACCATCCTAACTTCACCGGAAGGTAGTTTTAACGTACAAAACCCATCTGCGTGTGCCATAACTTGGGCCGAAGCTCCCGCTGACCGAACCAATTGCCCGCCTTTACCAGGCTCCATTTCAATGTTATGGACGAATAAACCTGTTGGAACGTTTTTTAACTGAAGCGCATTGGCGACTTTCAATGGTGCATTATCACCAGAAAGGATCGGGTCTCCCACTTTTAAGCCCAATGGCGAAAGAATGTAACGCTTATCACCATCTGTATAATGAATAAGAGAAATATAGGCAGAACGGTTTGGATCATATTCAATCGTTGCTACTTTGCCTGGTATATCAAATTTATTCCGTTTGAAATCTATTAATCTATAGCGACGTTTATGTCCGCCACCACGGTGGCGAATTGTGATACGTCCCGTGTTATTTCTTCCACCGCTTTTACGTAAAGCCCTTGTTAATTTTTTCTCAGGCTTGTCGGTGGTCAAATCTGCAAAATCTGGACGAGACGCAAATCTCGAGCCTGGCGTTACTGGCTTTAATTGTCTAATACCCATGATTAACTCGCAGTCTCTCCACGCAATAGATCGATTGTTGATCCAGACTCTAAGGTAATAACTGCTTTCTTATAGCCAGAACGTTTTCCGGCAGTACGAATAGTATGCCCACCGCTTCGGACCGTCATCTGCTTATGCTTTCCAATCCGATTCATAGTTGCTACTTTTACAACTTTAACTTCAAATTTTAATTCGATAGCTTTTTTGATTTCAGTTTTATTTGCACTCGGAGAAACAAGAAAAGCAAATTTGTTTTCGCGCTCTTCGAGGATAGCCATTTTTTCTGTTAAAATTGGTTTTATAATAATTTTTTGATACATGATTAGCCTGCTAGTATATCGGTTAAAACAGTCATGCTGGCTCTATCCATCACAAGAGTATCGCAATCAATAATATCATAGGTACTGACTTTTGCAGCGTCCACGAGATAAACATCTTTAAGATTGCGTGACGCTTTATCTAAATTTTCATCCATTCCCGTAACCAAAAGTGTGACTTTTTTATTCTGAAGATCTAATTTTGTTAAAACAGAAATAAAATCGGATGTTTTATGGCTAGTAAGCGTAAAGTCATCGACAACAACCAACTTCCCTTCCGCTGCTTTATTAGATAAAACTGAACGTCGAGCCAAACGACTAACTTTTTTAGGTAATTTATGATTATACCCATGCGGTTCTGGTCCAAAAATAGTTCCACCCCCCTTCCACAAAGGAGATCGAATGGTCCCTGCACGGGCCATACCTCGGCCTTTTTGCTTAAAAGGCTTTTTACCACCGCCCCGTACCTGAGCACGATTTTTAGATGAATGGGTCCCTTGTCGCATGTTGGTCATTTCAGCTAATACAGCCTGACGAACAACTGCAGCATTGGGCTCGATCCCAAAAACAGTTTTATCGGCTGTAATATTTCCAGCTTTTGTACCATCTATTTTTAATACGTCTAATTTCATTTTATTTAGAAATAATTACAGTTCCGTTCTTCGCCCCAGGGACGGCACCTTTCACTAACATTTGATTATTTACTTGATCAATCTTCACAATTTCAAGGTTCTCAATAGTCACTTTTGAATTACCATGATGACCAGCCATTTTCATCCCAGGAAATACGCGGGACGGATCTGATGCCTGCCCGATAGAGCCCGGTGCTCTTTCTGTGTGCCCCGTACCATGTGTTTTCTTCTGCCGGGAAAAATTATGTCGCTTGATAACGCCCGCGAATCCCTTCCCCTTGGACGTACCAGAAACACTGACATAGTCACCTTCCTGAAAAATCCCGACATGAAATGCTTGCCCTGTTTTATATTCAAAACCTGGCACTTTATCAAATTCAGCCAAAACTTTTTGAGCAGGAACTCCAGCAGAATCAAAATGACCTTGGAGCGGTTTAGTTGTATGCTTTTTTTTCCGTTCACCATATCCAACTTGAATTGCATCATAACCATCTCTTTTGATAGTCTTAACTTGAGTAACGGTGCAGGGACCAGCATGCAAAACTGTGACTGGAACGATATTACCATTTTCATCAAAAACGCGAGTCATGCCAATTTTTTTACCGATTAATCCGCGCATGATTAAACCTTAATCTCAATATCAATACCAGCAGGTAAGTCCAATTTCATAAGAGACTCAACAGTCTTTGGCGTAGAGTTTAAAATATCAATGAGGCGCTTGTGGATCTTTGTCTGAAATTGTTCTCGCGATTTTTTATTAACATGAGGAGAGCGTAGAACAGTATAAATTGACCGCTTGGATGGCAAAGGGATTGGGCCCGCAATGATCGCACCAGTTGATTTTGCAGTTCTCACAATTTTTTCTGTCGACTTATCCAATAGGACATGGTCATATGCCCGAAGGCTGATTCTTATAGTTTGGTTTGCCATTATTAGTATTTATTCGACAATTTCAGTTACAACACCAGCGCCAACAGTATGCCCGCCTTCACGGATAGCAAAACGAAGCTCTTTATCCATGGCCATTGGTGTGATCAATTCAACTTCAAATTCCACATTATCACCAG
>Ga0308010_1000453_pt1 | contig 28144 bp, 13 predicted proteins | sample Neamet129_FD_202368 | JGI IMG/M metagenome (GOLD analysis project Ga0308010, IMG submission 202368) | Marine microbial communities from water near the shore, Antarctic Ocean - #129 | ecosystem: Environmental > Aquatic > Marine > Unclassified | place: Southern Ocean | collected 2014-07-24 | reverse complement strand
ATCGGGGATGATTCGTCCTATACACAAGGAAGTACCGAATGGAAGAATAGAGGGACAATCTTAAATCTCTCGTCCAAATGGAACCATGAATCTGACACTCAAATCACCCTTTCGAATTATGACTATTCTAGTTCTTATGATTTAAAAAAATCTGCCGATGAAAACAATGTCCGTATGGTGACCGGATCTGTACATGAAAAAAATACATTGCAGGATAGATCTATAAAATTCCACCATCGATACATGGGATTTGAAAATCACAAATTTGAATCAGGGATTGACGAAACATTCTATGATATTAGTTTTTCTGATCACAAAATAGACGGAACGACTTCCAATGAATCATCCATAGAACAAAATGGTTTTTTACATTCTTTTTATATTCAGGATCTATGGGTCCCGTCCCCCCGGTGGGTTATTCAGCCTGGACTAAGAGTATCTTATTTTTCAGAACGAATGGGATTTTATACATCTCCGCGCCTATCAGTGATCAATAAAATATCTCCCAACATCACAGTAGAATCATTCATTGGAAAACATTACCAATTTGTTCACCGTCTTTCCGGATATAATACCACCCGCGGTACCCAAGGAATGTGGATCCTTTCCTCTGAAGATATTCCAAATATTTCTTCTTTAAACACTCATTTCGGTCTGAATTGGAATTTTTCTGATTACACCATAACCAGTGAGTTTTACTACCGCTCCATGGAAGACTTGGTCCAATTCAAAGAATCTTCTATCCCAGTTACGACTCTTAGAAACGACCGAAGTGAAGAAGAATCTCTCATAAACATAGGAAGCGGAAAAACGAATGGTATTGAAATTATATTAAGAAAACGAAAAGGGCCCATCACCGGCTGGTTATCCTATCAGCGAAATAAAACACAATATACTTTTCCTAACTTGAATCAGGGTAAACCCTTTTTTAGTGATCATGATAAAACCCAGGAATTTAAATCTGTATTCATGACCAATATTGGTTCTTTGGAATTGACTGCTAATTGGGTTTTTGCATCAGGGCATGTTTATACAGACTCTGAAAATGTCGAAGTGGAAAATCTCCAAATTATAATTTCCTCAGACAGAAATGAATCAAGGCTTCCCTCTATTCATCACCTGGATGTGAGCCTTTCAAAAACATGGGGGGTCTCCGTTGCTAAATTTCATACCGGGCTTTCAATCTATAATTTATATGACCGGAATAATATCAGCCACAAAAGGTACAATCCATATAAATCCGAACTCACCATGACGGATGTTGCTATGTTCGGAATCACTCCAACAATATTTTTAAAGATCAGTTTTTAACTGGATTGTTTTTTATAAGATAATATTTCCTTATTTCATAAATGTAATTTTCTGAGTTATTATTTCTTCTCCATATTTAAATTGAAGAAAATAAACACCCGAAGAAATATTTTTGGGATGCCATTGGATATTGTGTTTGCCCGGTTTCATTGTTTCATTGATCAACGTTTCTACACGTTGTCCTTTGATATTGAATACATGTAAAGATGATGCATTCATCGTCCCTGCTAAGGTATTTGGAATATCAAACGAAATGGTCGTTATTGGGTTAAACGGATTCGGATAAGCTGGGTAAAGGTGAATTTTTTCCGGAAAGATAAATTTTAAATCTGAAGATAAATTATCGTAAGTGCTGTTCTGAGCGCCCGGAGTGCCATTATCTGTAGATGCAGCCCAGGATTCAGATAGCAAATTATCCAAAGTAGGATTGATTAATTCCAGAGTGGGACCATTCCCATCCGGTTCTACTGGCCATGGATCTCCATCATCATATTGGACAGAGTCGATTAATACGCCAGCATTATCAAAGATTCTCACCTGGTCACCGCCTCCGCTTAAGCTGAAATCAAAAGGACCTATGACATTATTAATATCCGGGTAGCTGGAGCCGAATAAATCCATATCTTTGGCAAGAACCAAATAGTTGTTGGGCTGGATAACCGTCTCATCAGGAATAGTATAACCATGGCTGTTGTCATCATCTTTTAATATCCAGTCTGAAATATCTATTTCTGTCTCCCCTGGATTGATCAGTTCTACCCAATCATCCGAGTTATAATCATCGCTGGAATTATAATTTATTTCATTAATCACTGTAGTACCTGAACTGAGGTTTGTAGGGATAAACACCGCAGTCAGTGTAAAGGGGTCTGTAACCTGTACATGGATTGTTGCGCTTGAATCTGGGAATTGCAGCCAGCTACTAAATTGGAACCCTTCGTTTGGAATCGCCCTGGCTTCAATTGGAATTGTTGGGAAATAGTAGCCATTCCAGCCTGATTCTATAATTTTTAAGGTATTGAGCTGGATTGAGCCAGCCCCTTCAGGAACAATATTCAGGGATGTCTGAGCAATATTTGGCAGGTCAAATTCATTCTTAATATGGTTAATAGCATAAGACCTTCTGTTAGTGCTAAAATTTTCCATTGTATTAATTCTACTTTCCCAGTTCACAGTAGAATTAGGCCAATTTCCGTTATTATACCATCTAGCTCGATGGACAGGAATAATATCTTCAATATTATTTGCTATTGAATCAAGGTGGCTTATAAGATAATTAGGTTGAAAAACAGTATTCAGCAAATCGCAGTAAATATTTATAAATGAGTGCTTGAAATGATCATTGTCCATCATTCTTCTGAATAGAAAAGTGCTCCATGGCGGGTTAGGCCATCCTGGCCCATTTGGATTCAGGGCAAAACTAAGGGTATTATATGTGTAGGCGTTGGATTCCCAAATGCTGAATCCAAAATCTGTGTCATATAATATCCAGCGCCATTTTCCTCCAACCCGGTGGTCTCTCCAAAATTTAATATTATTCCCTGGCCAGTCTCGGTTATCAATAAAAATCTGAAATGCCTGGTAACTCATGTAAGACTCAACATCAATCCAGTTTTCCAGCGCGTTTTGAACAATGGGATCTCCCATATCTTGGTTTTCTAAATAATCTAAAAGATTCACATAATCTATATTTGTACCATGAACAATATTCTCTTCGTTGACTCCTTGAATATCGAGTAGATCAATATTCTCAGCATTGATCAAATGATGAGATGCAAGGAAATGTTCATTCACTTTCTCGCGGATATTTTGTATTCCCCAAAATTCCCCATTTAAGTATAATACTGCAGGGCGGTACTGCTGGTGATCTATATTTAGACCATTGGTTAAACTGGTGATAAATCCGTCTCGTAGCATGGTGGATTCCCAATCGTTCCCAGAATTACGTAGGATAAATGCTTCATAACTTTCAATTCCAGAATCGGGAAATAGACCGTAATCAAAAGTACTAGGACCATAATAACTTCTGGAAAAAATAGACAGAGATTTTTGAGGGAATGCCCGACTCCAGCCACCAAATATCTTAACACCTGCGTTGGCTGCGTAGCCTGAGCCATCAGTTTCAAGTATCTCAAAATGGATCGAACGCTCCCAGTCCTCCCAAAAATTTGCTCCAAAATAAGGAAAGTCCCAGCTTGCATTAGGCCCCATAACATACATTCCGGTATCTTCATCAAAAAAGGTGCTTGGGTCTGTTGAAAGAAACACTACAGGCAAACCTTCTGCTTCGTCTTCACCAAAAATATATGTTTTAGATTCCGTTTCTGATGGTAGCCAGCCGTTCAAAAATGCCCGTGCCCTGATCACTGTCGTGCTGGTCAGTGGAATAGAATACCCATAATTAAAATCATCCATGGTTGGTGTAGTGCCATCTGTGGTAAAATATATTGTAGCAGATTCATCAGGAGTACTTAATTCAACTGAGATCTGAGCCTGGTTATAAAAACCTGATGCCATAGAAAATTCAGTAGGCGATAGCGCACCGGCATAGGATGATGTTGAATTTGAAGAACCGGGTGTAGGTTCAGCGAACAAAACCCAGGAACTACTTTCGAAATATCGGCCAAAAGACATGTCTGTCTCCAACGTGCCAGTAAAAATAGAATCAATGACAATCTCATCTTGATCAGATAATATTAGATCATCGCCATTTGAACTTAACTTAAAATTTGTATGCAGGTAGGAGCTAGGTAATACCATTAATTGATGAGGCACTATTGCATTATCTATTTCTGAATTATAACCCAAAGTGAGAAAAGGAATACAGCTTAGATCAGATGATGAAGTATTATAATTATGGACCTCAACAGCCAAGATGTTATCACCGGGAACAATAGGAAACTCATTCAGATCAATTGATATTTCTTCCGGAAAACCGCCTGAATAAATCTCAGCCTCGTGAAGACCTGTTGTAGTCTCATTATAGTATACCTGGGTATTTGGTGCTCCCATATTCCTGCGACTAAACTCCTCTCCGTTCAAATAGGCAATGTAGCCATCATCATAGTCAATATGAAAAAGAGCTTTTGTAATCATTGTGGGGTCATTTATTTGAAAGGTTTTACGGGCAAATACAGAAATTATCTGAGATAATTCTGTATTATCATCATTATCCCCATACCCAAAACCGCTTGGTCCCGTAGACCAATTGCTTATATCTGTTCCTGGATCGTCCCAATTTGAAATAGGTGCGCTTGTACCCGGCCAATAGGACCAGGAATCTCCCCAGTTAATTACTGCATCCCATTCTGCAACCAGGTCTTTTCTATTTTTATCGGAAGCAAAGATAACAAGAAAATCATTTGGCTCAAGAACTATGGATGGAAAGACCCACATAGACAAATCACTAGGATCATCAGTGATCCCGTAACCATTTAAATTTATTTCCTGTCCACTGGTATTATATAATTCAAACCAATCCGGTGTATCACCATCTTCATCATATAAAACAGTACCATTAGTGGATACAATTTCATTGATCTGAATGGTTTGCCCGAGAATAAATTCAAACAAAAATATTATGTATAATATTTTTTTCATACTTTATTAGATCGATATTATTTTGCTTACTTTTTTGCAGTAATGACTATAAAAAGGCAGCTTGATTTTATCCATTCATTCTGGCCAATTCCGAATAATATTTCTTGCTAGTTTGCCCGCTTTTGTAAGATCATCATCAGACCAGCCACCGGTTGTACTTGCGCCAGGAATTAAAATAGACCACTCTTCTTCTTTATCGTTTACGGCCCAGTTACAATGGCTGATTTTATTTGTAAAGCACCAGGTCATCCACTCGTTTGCTTCAGAATCCACTAAACTGTACCCGATTGAGCCCCATTCAGTGACAAAAAGGGCGATGCCGCTTTCCAGCGCTGCACTGGCTCTATCGCGTAACCATTGTTGGTGATATACAGTATAAAAATGCAAAGTGTAAGCAATGTTTGAATAGCCGGTGATAGGGTCAGCTGCAGCAAGATCAACTCTTTGGGACCATTCAGGTGTTCCCACAACAATAAGGTTATCGGGATCAATTGAACGTATGGTAGCAATAATTGAGATAGCATAAGGTTTAATGATGGTGCTCCAGGATATATCGAGAGGCTCATTGTATATTTCATAGATTACATTATCATATTCACCATATAGATTTGCCATTTCCTCGAAAAATAATGCAGCTTCATTGGTATTGTCTTCAGCATGATGCGAGTGCCAATCAATAATAACGTAAATTCCTTTATCTATTGCAGCATCTACAATGGTTTTTACTCGGTTCTTATTTGCAGTTTTATTATCAAGATAACCGCCAGGATCTTCAACACCCATTGCTGCCCTAACGATGGTCGTCTTCCAATCATTTTTAAGCCACGAAACAACTTCAGCTTTATAGTATCGTTCACCACCCCAATTGTCATTACTCCAGAAAAAACTATTCCCAGCAAAAGAAACTGGCTCATTATTTTTATCTACAATTTTATTACCATTTTGTTGTAAAAGACCATGTATTTGTACCACAGTTGTATCTTCAAACTCTAGCGGGAGTTTATCTGAAATATTATTATTTTTATCACAAGAAAGAAAAGTAAAACAAGTTAAGATAAAGGATAAAAATAGTATGAGTAGGCCTGTTATCTTCATAAGATAAACACTTATTGCAATGGAATTTAGTTTCCGTGTTGATTACTTAAGTGAATATTATTGTACGTTACAGTAGTTAATTGAGAGTTATCATGGCTTAAGGTTGCGAGGCCAATATATATAGATTTACCCCAATTGTTAATATTTAATTCCCCGATTTTAACCCATTCATTTTTATCATTAACGTAAAAATAGACATATTCTTTTATTTTTTCAACTTTGAGATTTTGGTTAGACGAATCTAGTTTAGGTCCTGATTTGGCTTTCATAACTTGACCATTTTTCTCCCTGTATCCATATTCGGTAGTCCCACTAGGAAAAACATTTATAATTCCATGAGCTGAATTTTTATTCAGGTTTTTTCGTACCATTATTCCAGCTTTCGCATAGGGATGTGTATTTTTCAGAGAATCTACCTTGACGGAAAAACTGAAATCACCTGTAATTTTCTGGTAAGCAAATCTAAACTGATCATCTGTATTCCATATATCATTACCACCGCCATAAAAGGTCCAATCATTTGATTCAATTATTTGTCCACCTTTTAGTGAACGACCGATATCTTTCACTGCCCATGGAGAAGGTAAAGGATCTTCGCCAGGAGGTTTCAACAAAGCAGGTGGTTTAGCCGGTAAAGACGCTAATGGAGTTGTTTGATCGCTAGTTGTTAACCACTATCTGAGATCTTCGTTAATTGAATATTCCATTGTACCAAATGATTCAAACCAGTTTTGAATCTCACTGTTACTGGCTTTAGAAATATTTATATTTATTAAGGTATTTTCATTTGTAACCATTCCCCAAGAACCATCTCCGATTCCTCCTTTTTCATTTAACACCTTGTAAGACCACATTGTAGCAGGCCAGTTCAAAGTTTCATAGTAGTCATAATAGCGGCGCATCATTTCACCCCCACCTGCTTGATTAAGAACAACATTGAACTCACCAATTAAAAGTGGGCTATTAAATGATTCCATTTTTTTCTTCCATATCGGAAGTCCTTCCTTTATGAATTGGGTATGTATATATGGTTCTGGAGATCCCCATCCAAAAAGTCCCGGATAAAAGTGCATTGTATAGATAACATTATCAAGATTAACAGATCGAATATTTTCATAAAAATCAATTCCGCTTGTATGACCTGGGAAAATTACAATATGATTATCATTATTTGCTCTTATTGCCTCATAGCATTTAAGAACCATTTTTTTAAGGTTCTTTTCATTGCTGCCCCACGGCTCATTTAAGAGATCGTAAGCTGCAACTGTAGGCTCATCTTTATAACGCTTTGAGATCTGATTCCACAGCCATGCTGTTTGTTTTTGGTACGCCTTGTTCGACCATAGTTTATTGTATCCCACTCTGCCGCTATGATCCATTCCACTTTGCCTTCCCGGCGCACCATGCATATCCAAGATCACATATAAATCTCTTTCTTTAGCCATTTTAATTGTATGGTCTAACCACTCCCAGGCATCTTTCTTTAGGGAGAATGGCTCACTGTCAGAGCCCATTAATAATTTGTAGTCAAATGGCAGTCGGACTGTATTCATCCCAAATGATTTGATAATATCAAAATCACTATTTTTGATCCAGTTAGAACGATATATATCCATTAGATCTTCAGCATCTTGTCTCCCAAAGCGATCTTCTAATGTCTTAATAAATTCATATTGGTCAGCATAGCCTTTATCAGCATAGCCAAGCATCCACATTTCCAACTGGAGCCAATTACCTAGATTACAGCCCTTAAGATTTACAATCTGACCTTCATAGTTTTGGATTTTTCCATTTTCAAGTTGAAGAAGACTTTCACTTTTAAGACATCCTAATAAAAGAAAAAATATTACTGTACTATTTTTCATTTTTTCACCTTTTTATTATTTTAAGAATTTATTACTAGCGCAAAAGACAAAGATAGCCAGTTGCTTCAAAACGAGATGTACTTACGTAGTTCCACAAATGGAATCTAATATGTCAAACCGTAGCCCAGTGGAAAAAGAGGATCATAAGTCTTATCACCGTAATTAATGGGTATCTGACTCATATCTCGGGGCCACGAAAAGCTGAGTTTTGCAGTGGGCGAAACATCACCAAAAAGTAAATCTGCTACACCAGTCCCTTCTGTGCCTGGAAACCAAGCAGCTAGCACAGCATCTACATGTTCAAGATAAGGTGTAATAATCATAGGTCTCCCCGAAATCAAAATCAGTACGATCGGCTTTCCTGTTTTTATTAATCTTTCTAACAGTAATTTATCTTTATTAGATAATTCAAGTGATTCACTATCGCCTTTCATCTCTGCGTACGGTGTTTCACCAACAACCGCTATGATGATATCATGATCATTGGGCTCATCTCCATTTTTGGAAAATGTTACACTGCTCTGATTGCCAATGTTGTCTCTAATGCCATCCAAAATTGTAGTACCAATTGTTGTATTTCCAGAACCACCCTGCCAACTAATGGACCAACCACCGCACTGGTAACCCAGGTCATGACCGTGTTCACCGGCAACTAGTATACTTTTAATATTTTTTGAAATAGGTAAAATATTATTATTTTGAAGAAGTACTACCGATTTATTAACACCTTCTCTGGCTAGCTCTCTATTTCTTGAAGAACCTACTTCATTAAGCTTTTTATAATCTTTTAATGGCTTCTCAAATAAACCCATAGAATACTTTATTTTTAGGATCCTATAGACCGCATCATCAATTCTATTTATGCTCACTGAACCTTCAAGAACGGATTCCTTTAATAGATTGATAAATTCAATATAAGAATGACTCTTATTACTATGTTCCCCAGGTACCATTACCATATCTATGCCAGCATTGATTGCGGTAATAATTGAAGTTTTATAATCTTCATCGATGTCATCTATTGCCGCCCAGTCTGAGACCACAAAACCCGAAAATCCAAGCTCATTTTTCAGAATATCATTAATCAGGTAACTATGCCCATGAAGTTTTTTTGATTGCCAACTATTATAGGAGATCATGATGCTGCCCACTCCATTTTCCACAGCACTACGAAATGGTTTTATGTATTTAGAACGTAATTCTTTTTCGTCTACAAGTACATCACCACGGTCAATACCTCCATTGATACCTGTGCCAAATATTGTGTTTCCATCTCCAACATAATGCTTTGCGCATGCAAGAACTGAATTGGAGTTATCTAAATTATTACCCTGGTATCCCTTAATGCTTGCAATGCCCAATCGGGTTACTATCTCTGTATCCTCAGAATAACTTTCGAAAGTCCGTCCCCATCTTTCATCTTGGGATACTGCGAGGCACGGTGCAAATGTCCAGTCTAGTCCAGTTGCACGTATTTCTCGAGCTGTTGCTTCTGATATTTTTTGAACGAGTTTTTCATCATTTGAACATCCAAGTCCGATATTATGAGGAAAGATAGTTGCACCGTAAACATTATTGTGCCCATGTACAGCATCTATACCATAAATAAGAGGTATTGCTAATCGTGTATCTAATGCGAAATCTTGGTATTCGTTATACATTCTAACCCAGGATCTTGGATTATTTGTATCTGGGGTTGACCCTCCGCCGCTGAGCAAAGATCCCAGGTAATAGGTTTTAATATCTGATTTTTGTTCCAGGTAACGATGGTCTACTTGAGTCATTTGACCAATTTTTTCATCGAGTGTCATTTCTGCTACCATATTTTCTGATTTTCTTGAAATTGTTTTATTTTTATACTGTTGAGAATGCAGCATTTCTGGGGATAGAATAATTAATGCTAATCCCAAATAAATAATTTTAATGAACAGTGTCAATATGCACTTCCTTAATTTTTTTTCATTTTTACATTTTTTTCTATTTTATCAATTAATTACTATCGTAAAAGAATCAATTTTTTATTTTCAATGTATTTGGAATTTGATAATACAAAAAAATAAATGCCACTAGTTGATGGCTTTCCCAAAAGATTATTCCCATTCCATTTCATTGAATGATTTCCCGGCTCAAGTACTCCCAGTGATTTGTGATAAATTTTTTCCCCTTTCAAATTGATAATTAAAATTGTGTATTCACTTGCTTCATGATTGGTCAAATCCATCATTACGCTTGGATTGAATGGATTCGGGTAAGGATCACCAAGCATAAACTGATCCAGGATTACAGGTTCATCAATTGAACTGTTGACAGATTCAAATGTGATTCGTTCTATATTAAAACCTGCTTGCACAATCTGTATCTTTAAGAATTGTTCGCCGCTTGAAACTTCAACTTCTGGGATAACCATATTCTGCCATTCAGACCATCCTCCTGTACTGGGAACATCAATGACACCCAGGTTTGCACCATTTAATTGCGCGAAGAATATTCCTCCAGATGATGGAGCAGCGACTCTTATCTTTAGATCATAAGTGCCAGGAGTCACATCCTGTATAGTAAACTTCAACCATTCACCAGCATCTGTCCATCCTACATTATAAGGTAATCCATCAGAATCTCCATTTTCTTGTATATCCACCCCATCATTTCTGAATGACCAACCATCATTATAGTTACCATCACCATTATTGTAATAATCACTATCCGTATATGATAGACCCCATGCTCCAATATCATATTCCACTGCAGGAATGATCCCAGGAATACTGTGAGCAGAATAAGGTTTAGATACTTCACCATATTCCGGATCAGTGAGTGAAGCAATCACCCCAGGCAAAATATCACAATTCTCGAGCTTTAAACTATTAGCAAATCCAATAAGTGCAGCTTCTGCGTAAATAGCAGATGGTTGAGACCCATTGCCACTCCAATAATTAATAAGTGTCTGATATTGAGGCGTGACAACAGCGGAAAAAGGACTTGAGATCTTTGCTACTTTCTTATGTGTCCAAAAATTCCAACCAATATTATTATCTTCCAATAGAGCGAAAACCTCATAATACCAGTGATTAGAATTCTCACCAGACTCTCCCATCCAAAGAGGGATATCATACTGATTACTCATGCTGATATAAGACTGAATAGTCCCAAGTGATGTCTCTCCCCAGTATTTGTGGAAAGAATAAGACATATTATCGTCCCAAGGAGGTGTGAGACCTGAAAAATCTGTACCATACCAGTTTCCTTCGATATATACAATATGATTGTTGTCTACTTCCCTAATCGCATCAGTTATATCTATGTATAACTGTTTAAACTCTTCTAGGCTAACACCGGCTGGCAGCACAGGCTCATTGATAAGATCATATCCACCTATCAATGTCTCTTCAGAATAATAGCCAGCTATTTCGCTCCAAATTTGAATTGTGAGAGCTTTGTTCTCTTCTTCTAACCATAAACGCGCTGTACCATCACTGTCACTAATAGGGCCTCCATTTTGACCGCCTGGGGCACAATGCATATCAAGTATGATATACATATTGTATGGCTCACACCAAGATAAAAGCGAATCCACGATTGAATAACCTATCGGCATCATATCGGAAGAATTGTAAAACTGTTTATAATGAAAAGGTATTCTTATGTGATTAAAGCCCCATTCCGCAATCTGATCTATATCTACTTGGGCAACATAATTATCTCTATAAAGAGCCCAGAATTCTGCGGCTATCTCAGTACCAACAAGTGACTCTACATGTGCTTCGATCTGTGTTGGTGATTCAAAACCATCTATCCAAGCCAGATTATGCAACATATATCCTTCTGGGACAAGCCAGCCTCCCAATCCAAATCCTCTTAGCAATATAGGTTCACCGTTACCTTCCACGATCTGCCCATTGTCCACATGTAGAAAACCTTGAGAAAATCCAATGTTAAATAATAAAAATCCTAATACTATTCCTCGCATTTTATACACTCTCCAAAACAGACTGCCTGCAAAGTTGTATCTGAGATACTAACTGAGAGGGATCTGTCATTATGTTGCCCAATGCCACATTCGCCAGATAAGGATTCCCATCCTCCTGACCAAGTATCTGGATAAAAACCGTTCCTAAATTTATACGTATAACTTGAATTCGGTGGCAGTTCCAATGTGGTTTTCCATATGTTTGTATCATCTACGGGCTGCATCTGTAAACCACCTGGCTGTCCGGAACTTATACTCCCGCCGGAGAGCCACACACCCGTTCCACTTACAGCTTCATTCTTCATATCAACCTGAAATGCAACCTGAACATCATTGAAATTTTCGGACATCTTATACACCCGGATATAATCCACCAGCATTTTCATGGGAAATGCACTGGGGTCAATTCCCTGGGCTGCGCCCCAGTCTCCGCCAATAGCCAGATTCAAAATAATATATTGAGGCTCATCAAAGGGCCATTTTGCCACATCCTCATTGCTGGCATTGTATACGAAAAAATAAGATTCATTATCTATTAAATAACGTAAATAGGTTGGAGACCACTCCAAAGAATAGATATGAAAAGAGTCCGTCGCTGTTTCTGTAAATGTGGATCCAGACTTTTGAGTATTATTCATGTGGTTATAATCTTCTGTGTGAATAGATGCGTGGATTCGCCCATCATCAAAACCCACATGTTCCATGATATCGATCTCCCCGCAATTTGGCCAGCCAACTGTAGAGATATTTTCACCCAGCATCCAAATGGCAGGCCAGGAACCTTTGCCTTTCGGGAGTTTTGCCCGGATATCAAAACGCCCATATGTCCAAGAAACTTTATCATCGGTATTCATTCTTCCCGATGTATAATCTGAATTGTAGGCTGTTCCTGTATAGTCAGTCCCATAATATCCAGGCTCGATCAAGCCCTGGATAACAAGGTTCCCATCATCAAGATATAAATTGGTGTCACGTTCTGTATAGGCCTGCTGTTCATTGTTGACCCAGCCTGGCCGCCACCGAAGTTTATTCCACTTCGACTCATCAATTGTTTCACCATCAAACTCATCTGCCCAAACCTGTTCCCACTGTGAAACTTCAATCCCTTCTTCATCAATGATACTATTGTTTTTTTCTACGTCTTCCGTGCAGCCCAATGTTGTGGCCAATAGCATTAAGGTCAGATGTGTCCTAATTATTTTCATTATTTCAGGTAAACAATTTTTTTAGTTATTGATGCGCCTTCGTTTCCTACTCTTAAAAAGTAAGTTCCGGCAGAAACTGATTTCCCGTCTCTGTCAGTGCCATCCCAATAAATATTCTTTTTACCTCTATCTAAAAATCTATTTACTCCTGAACTGATCAAGTGTCCCTGAATATCATAAATTGAATAATGCACATCCCCCGGTTCCTGCAGTGAGATGGGTAAAACAACATTATTGTTAAAAGGATTTGGATATGCATTCCCCAAACTAAAAGTTAATGGAACGTTATTCGTTTCAATTGAGAGAGGTTCGCCACTATAACCCGTATTGCTTGGAGTTGTAAGACATAAAATCATATACCCAGATTGAAATACAACATTATCATGAATGAAATCAGCATTATTCCCATTCCAGGTGTGTGTCGCTTTGGTCCAGCGTGCCGTATCATAGAAATCAAAATTATCTTCCCATAATTGGATGAAATTATTATCCGTACCTGTATTTCCGGAACCGGGGACATAGGCATGATATTTTACCCAATCATAAAAGGCATAAACAGGTAAAATATCAGAATCAAATTGTCCAACCCAATCTGTATTTGTTGACTGCCAAATATTCATCATAATCTTCTGGTAATGATACATTGAGTCTGCGTAAAAATTGTCAACCCAGCGAATCATCTGTTCATCAACAAAAAAAGCGATGGAATTTGGAGTCCATTCAAAAGCATAGGTGTGAAAATCTTCGTGAGGGTTAATATCAATATCAATCAACTCAGGTAAATCCCATGCATTTTGAATAATCAAGTTTGTTTGCACTTTATCATCATGATTACCCAGCCACTCTAAATCAATTTCATTCCAATGTTGTGAACTCGTGTATCCATCAGCCCAGTAATCCCTGTAGGTAAAAAAAGAACTGACTACACCTGAACCTTGGGCCGACTTCATTCGTACTTCATACCTGCCGTAGCGGTACGTATTAATGGTCCTCAATTCACCACCCCTATATGCCTTTGCAGTCAACATTGATATTCCCATTAAAATAATAATGATTTTAATAAACTGTTTATTCATGAACTAATATCTCTTTTATTTTACGATTAATATTTTTTTGATTTTTATTTCAGAATTATGATTCAATTTAGCAATAAATAAGCCACTAGGTAGTTCACTTGCTGACCATACCACTTGATGCTCACCTGCTGGACTAAAGCGCGTAATAATTTGAGAGACTAACTGACCCGTAACGGAATATAAAACGAGTTCTGTTTTGCCCGGTTGAGATACGGAATAACTGAAAGTAGTGGATGGATTAAAAGGATTTGGGTAATTCTCAAATATACCTATTTGATCTTCCCGTAAAATAATATCTGGGCCTGTTTCAAGTGAGAATAATGAATCCTGTTCAATAACCATTGCGTTTAAAAAAGGGCCTGCATATTCGTAACCCTCTCCGTAGTCCACCGCAGAAAAATAGAAATCTAGGATACCATCATCCACCCTTATGCCGGTAAGAGTAGTGTCAAAAGCATTATACTGTCCTGCAAGGGTATAAACATCCAAAACAGACACCCACATTGAATCCTCAGCAAAAATATCAAAAGACCGTTCTTGTTCATCATCATAATAATTTTCAGATAACTTGATGGTTGTGGAATACATACCATTGGGAACTCGTACTTTATAAGAGACAACACGGTTAAGGGATGAGCGGTACAGATCTTCCTGGATGGTATTGTTAATCCCTTCATCTGTAAACTGATAATTCCCGTTCATATGTCCGTATTCTACAGATGATGACCATAATTGATCGGAAGAATAATCGTCAGAACCACCACCTGCATTATTTATCATTAATGGAAAAGATAAGGGTTGGGGCATATCGATAGCCAACCATTGACCCATTTGTATATTAGGAGGTTGTGCATCATCCTTGATTCCAAGGATTGTGAGGTTATACGTATTTTCCAGTATGAGCCCTGATACATCCAGTTTCACGGTACGTTGGTCCGGCATCAGAGTTGTAGAATTCACCGAAACTCCAGCTATGGAATAACTGCTAACTGATTGAGATGTTTGCGGATCTAGTTCTTCACTAAATCGAACAATTACTGAATCTCCATCTGCTCTTGCCCATAATACATAGGGTTTTGTTTGATCCTGATATCCAATATGTTCATCATCTGTTAAACAAAGAATAAGATGACCATCTTCAATGACTGCATTTTCTTTAATAAATATAGATTGGTTACCATTCCAGGTATGATTATCACTTTTTTCCCATCGGGTAGTATCAAATTCGTTAAAGTCATCCTGCCACTGGTATGTAAAATCATTACTGGTTCCCGTGTCTCCGTTGCCCGGAGTATAGGAAGCGTATCGCACCCAGTCATAATATGCAAATCGCGGCAGTACACGCTCATCCCAAATTCCAACCCAATCATCAAACACAGGGTTCCAGATATTCATCATAATTTTTGCCGAATGGTTTAAATCTGCCACATGGTCAGCTGTTTGCCTGTATACTTCTTCACCATTAATGAACCAGGCCACATAGTCTGGTGTCCACTCAAAACCATACTCGAAAAAGTCCAAATGGGTATTAAAAGGATTAAAATGGGTTCGCAGGTGGCTGGTATTGGTGATCGTATTCATATCCACTACCCTTGGGAAACGCCCCAGAAGTTCAATATCAACCTCAACCCAGGGCGTATTGGGGGTATCATCATTATAAACAAAAAAAGAAGAAACCAAACCTTCGCCCTGGGCTGGTTTATATCGCGCTTCAAATTTCCCATATAGAACCGGTTCAAGTGTACGAAGCTCAGCACCTCGTTCTGCTCCCACCAGCAAGATGGATAATAATAAGTAATATATTATGTGAGATTTAATCATCTAATTTACTTTTTGAGCCATAGTCTAAACGGCTATCTGTTGTAATGATGGGGAATAATGGCACCATAACGGGGTATGGAACACCTTTCTGAGAAACAACCATATCCGTGGCTGTTATTTTTATAGCCTCAAAAGCGTCTGTATTTATTTCAATCTGGTCAGCGTAAACATATTGAAGAGAATCAATAATCGGGTTAACCATCTGAAACCATTGTTCCTGATTTAATTCTCTTTTTTCTCTAAATCTAATTTTGTTAAGGTAGTTCAAACTGGAGTTCACATCTTCCCACATTTGGGTATTCAGTTCGATGCTCCAGTCTTGGTCATAGCCCGCTTGGTAACATGCTTTAGTCACTTCCGTATCACGAAGCACATCTGCAATAGCAAATCTTAATTGGCCTCGAAATTCGTCATATCCCATTTTATTCTTCCGAAATACCAATGGGTGCGACTTCAGTAGTGCATGAAATTTTTTAATGGTCCATTCGTTATCATTATATCGAAATAAGATCCCATTCTCATCCAAGTCAGGTTCATTGGGAATAGTAAAAATAGCCTGATCCAATAATTCTGGGGTTTCCCATAGTGCTTGATTCAATGACTTTTGTTTTTCCGAATCAGATTTTAAATAATATATAGAAGCTCGCTTCGCGTAGATATCAAAAACGTCTGGATTCAGTTCAAAAGATTTACCGCTCATTAAATCTTCTACCCATTTTAAATATACTTTTCTGGATTTATTTTCAGTTAATCGTTCATTAACATCCTTCCAAGCCAAAATTTGATCATTTTCTGTGATAGCAGGTTGGGTTGTCCAGCCTGATACGGTCATAATTATAAAGGTATTATCTTCTGTAGAAAAGGGTCCAATTATTTGCCCTTTTTTTAGATCAGGATTAAACAAAGCATCATGAATATCATCAGACTCTTTATTAAACCATGTTATCTCTCTTGAAGGAACATCTCCACCCCAAAGAATGCTATTGATTGAATCTAACGTTACACCTTCCATTAATATTTTTTGAACTTTATTTACTGTTTTTAAATCTGGAAGATTCAAATAGTCTATACGGACTTTTTTTTGTGACAACGTATAGGCATTCTTCATTTCTTCATCTGGAATAACTGTTTTGGCATAATATTCTTCCGCGAAATATTTTTGCCGCATGCCCTGTTCTTTCCGCCCGGTTAAATAGGCCTGGAAATTTTTATTCTCACTGGCTGAAATGGAAGATTTCTCAAATTCTAACGCAGTCAACTTTTCTGCAATTAGAGAATTTAAAATAATCTTTTTATGTATATAATTCCCCTGGCTACAATAAGGCGGACGAATCGTATACTCTGCTCTGCGAATAAAATCCTGAATGGTGATTACTTTATCACCAATCTCTGCAAGAATAATATTATCTGGGATTTTCTGATTCTGCGAACAACTTATAATGAAACATATAAATAAAAGGAGTCCGTAGTGGGAGATCCTATTCATGAAATTTTATTTAAAAAGAAAGACCAATAGAATAAGCGTGCACATCACCCAAAAGACCCATGGTTTTATATGCATAGTCGATGGTAATCATACGATTACCCAGATAATTCATTTTTAATCCTATCCCTGCTGTAGGGCCAAACTGGGTACTGTCCATATATAGAGCTTTTATTCCACCCTTAAAACTTATTTCGCCAAATCCAGGGATTTTATTATCTATGGAACCACCAATATTCACAGATTCAGAATTATTGTTTGGATGAAGAGCATCTGCTGCTAAGGTAAGTGAAATATGATTAGAAACAATGGGTTTCAATGCAACACCTATTCTGAATATTAAAGGTAATTCCCATTCTGATGGTCTATACTGGCCTGCAACATCCCCATAATTCCCTTCTTCGTACTCTGAGATATCAATAGGTTGATAAATATCAATGCCATCATATTTCATACGGGTACCATAATTGGAAATGCTCATCCCAATAGTCATACCATCTGTATCATTCCCACTGAATGAGAAAAATTTTGTATTGACCAATACACCCAAATCAACTGCAATAGCACTGGCTGAACTGTGCCATATATTTGATTTTATATACTTTAATGAAGATCCAAATGAAAACCAGGATACAATTTTCCTAGAAAATGTTAATGTTGCAGCTAGATCCGTAGCTTTAAATGTCTCCCCTGTGCCTTCCTGATATTCTAACGTGGTCACATCCATATCACCATAATCAACTTGGGTAATGCCCAACCCAATCGTACCAATACCTGGTAAAGGAAATGCGCCTCCCAGAAAAAGCATATCAATATCTACAATCCATGGCTGCATTATAAACATAGCAGACGGACGAGTTACATTGGCAAGTCCAGCCGGGTTCCAGTATATGGATGAAATATCGTTAGCCACAGCCACGTAGGCTTCTCCCATGGCAGAGCCACCGCCTACACCAATTTCAAGAAAATTGGCCGTTGTTGTTCCGTAACGATTGATCATTTCACCATGTAACTCGGAAATGCAGGTTACAAAAAGATAAAAAATAATTAGCAGAGTTTTATTCATCATTTGATCACCGCAAATTTTCCAAGTTTTGCATCACCGGTTATTTCCGATTCAATATGGTAAATATACATACCGGCAGCGATCTCTAAATTTTCTCGAGTAAGCATATCCCAATGAATAATACCATTATCTGGCTCATTGCTGACAATAATTTCATCTACAAGGATTCCACTTATTGTAAATATTTTTATACTACAATTTGCAGGTATATGGGTGAACATTAACCGACGACGCTGATTTAAATAGGGGTTTGAAACTTGCGTTTCCATCATGTTGGTCATGACATAAGGATTGGGCACTACCTTTATTTTATCCATGCCGGTTTTTAATGAATCAGTGTTGATTTGATTATCTGAATTAATTGAAAAACGAATAGTATCTGTCTCAAAAAATGGACGTTTCCAGTCAACCTGATAAACATCCCCGGATTGGGGATAGGTCGCTTCTATTGCAAGTTGAAAATCAATAATGAATGCAGTCGCACGCCATCTGGAACCCGAAGGTGCCCCTACAAAAAATCGGTCTTCAAACCAATCCACTGAATCATTGCCGTTCACATCATGAACCACAACATCCATAAATTCATATTGGCCGGCTGTATCCACAAAAGAAGTATTTTGAATATAAAAATCAAGTGCAGGTTCTGTAATCTTATCAGAACCGATGGATGTCCCACTCTCATCCTTGACCGTACCCGATCTTGCCACACCCACATACGCTGAATCATCATCTGTAAAAACAATCTGGTATTTCCAGGGCATTTTACTTCCCTCTGATCCAGATGGGGTAATCCGCATAATACCATTCCCGGTTATCCAACCGGAATTATCATAATTATATTCCGGAGTTTCTACAGCAGGATCTATTTTAACCTGCATTCCATCAAAAATATCGGTGGAAACTGTTCCAGATGGATTTAGTGTCCAATAGTCAAGTGTATCCCTATATATAAAATTAGTACCCACATATTTAACTGAGTCTTCCTTATAGACTAAAAATGTACTATCTGTTTCATCGTAAATATGAATTTCATTGGTTACATATTGAAACCCGTGGTCATACCCGCTAACAGTTGCAACCGTATCAACGCCAAAGGTAAGAAAATAATTATGCCCAGCCTGTAAACTTCCTTGAGCCATAATCATGGGAGTAATAGAACCTGAACCCAACAAATCAGCTTGCTCTATTTCTACGAAAGGAGCAATATATCCTGCAGCAGGCGGGTGTGGAACCACAATAGCTACATTTTTCCCGATGGATCGTACTTCCTCCGCTTCATCCAGTTCTATGACTACATTATTTTCAGAAGGTGAGATTCCAGGTCCAATGTCTGGCGCACCATAATCATAAGCGATAACAGCATAGTAATAGGTACGTCCATTCTGAACAGTATTATCCACAAATATATGGGTAATACCGGTATTGTCTCCAAGATTATAACCCATGCCGTTTACTAACCCAAAATCGGTGAAACCACGGCACTGATGTGTCATTCCATTGGTTTCGTTAGGATTGTGTGGGCTCCGGTCTACTAAATCACATTGATAGATTGGTTTTTTAAACATGGGCGTTCCATAACCATCCGTGATAATCTCAGGATCGGACATGTATTTATCCGTTGACCTATATACCTTATATCCTTCAAAGTCATTTATATTACCTACAAATGGGTCACGCGTTTTCGTATCGGCTATATCATCCCAGGTCAGAATCACCTTACCATCACCAGCTGTTGCAGTAACAGTTGGCATCTTTGGCGGCTGAGCAAACCGATAATCTTTTTCATAAATGACCTGAACAATTCGCTTCAATTCATACAATGCAGGGGCAGTATGCGCATCAGAATTCAGCCCAGCCAATGGATCATAAGAATGCAGCTCTGACATAGAAATTCGTTCTACTCGTCCCTGAAACAAAGGAAATGGCCCGGAGGCAAATACTTCTACTAGGTTAGAAATAGTACTTGTGTATTCTTCTAAGGAATCCGTCCCTACAAGGTCCCACATGGCTTGATCATTTTTAAACCAGAAAGTTTCATTGGAAGGGGCATGGCTAGGAATTGGGAACATTCGAAATGCAGTTAAGCCCACCATATCCGATTCTGAAACATCTGTTGTATTAAAATTGGGCTCACAACCTACACCTTCCTGAAAATCGGGTTGATGGTTACATTCGGAACCATCAACATCCGGACCATTATAGTTGAGTTCACCTGGTGCTACACCATCAATCCCAATATCATCACCAGCATATTCTGAAGATTGATAAATACCATCCCCGTTCAGATCTTCGCCGTCTTCCCAATCCTGATCTTCATCTGCATCCCAGTGATCTTTTAAATCGCTTTCTTCAAGTTTATAAAAATCCAGGAATGCCGCAAGATCTGTTATTCCATCTGTCGGACCAACAATAGCAATCGGCTCGTTATCTCTTTTCTCATCAGTTAATCCATCATTGTCATTGTCAACATAGTCGTATGCAAGTCCAGGGCTTTCAAGGTATGCAAATCCCATGACACCGGTTGGAAGTCCACCCGCTCCTATCCCATTAATATCCCATGAATAAGCCATATCCTCATCTTTATTAAAATATCCCAGATCGTCATCTCCATCTCCACCAATGGAATTATCCAACCAGTAACCAAAAGCTACATCCTGCATGTCATAATCAGAAATATTAGCAATGGTATATTCCCAGAAGATTGCATCCCTGGCCTGTGGGTTATTCCACTGAAAACCTCGGACAGCAACTCGCAGGCCAAGCCCGCCCCAGGGTACTCCTGACTGGATCGTTACATCGGGTTTTATATCACCTACGTAGCGACCGGGCCTGGGGAAATACCTTACATTGTCCTCTGCACCCAGGTTTTCCTGATCTTGCGCATCATTAACGACGTAAAAGGATTCCTGATCCGCATAAATCACGCCCCTGCCAAAACGACCATTCCACTCTCCAGGCCACTTGGTCTCAAACCCTGTGGATGGCCAGCCGCCAATAGGCCATGAATTTTCAATGTTAGATAATGCTGGATACTCTCCTGTTTCATTAAAATAACCAAACACAGGATAAAAGCCCCATTCTACTGTTCCCGTCGGATCTTTATCCATTTCTTCCCGGTAGCTGGTCTGTAGGTAATAAAGGGTGTGGTGGTCTTTCGTATAAATATCCGCAAGCTCTGTCAATGGAATTGTATCTAACGTGGTTACATCACCATCATCTTCAATGTATACCTTCGCTCCTACTAATAGGCCTATACCATCAGTCATTTTTAAACCGTTGGGATTGTTAGGCCATTTGGAAACGTTTACTCTTGGCCAATCTGAGAGCTCCGTTGTATTTCGAAAATATATATAGACACGGTTTCCAATCATATAGCCTTCTTTTTCAGCTGCAATATCTCCTGCAGGATCCTGGGGCCCTAGATATTCTTTCCCCTGACCAAAAAGGAGACTAATGGAAATAACTAAAATTGTGGTACTAGAAATAAATATACGCATATGATTAGAAATTAATGCCTACTGCTATTTTATACATTCTTGGAGAAGAAAACATGGATGGATTTTGGATACGATCTTCATACTCATTGAAATCACTACGATGGCCAGCCAGATCCGTATCTTTTATAATAGCTGTATACGCACGTCCAGTTTGTCCGTCTACCCAATTCTCGTTCAGGCGATCCAGAAGATTGTAAATGGTTAGATCAACTTTTCCATGATAGCGCCCCATTAATTTGAATTCATAATACATTGTGGCATCTACACTTGTAGTAGATGGTTTGTAGGCATTGTTAGGATAAAGGTTAATCCTTGAAAGCACACTTTCACTTTGAGGAGTAAAAGTATATGGGGAGCCGGAGTTATAATAAGCAGTAAGCGTAGTGCCGTAGTTTTTTCCAAAAAACATTACTGTACCATTCAGCGTATGCCGTTGGTCCCAACTCATAGGAATAAAACGGTTTACCGGATCCATATTTGCTCCGTCTCGCGTGAATGTTTGCGTAGGGCTGTCCGCATTCCCTCTGGTATACTGCAGTGTGTAATTTAACATACCCTTTAAAGCGCCAAAACCCATATCAAGTTTTACTTCCAAACCTCTGGCATTGCCATAATCTTTATTACTGTAAAGCCCGTACTCTATCTGGTTATAGGTAGAAAATACCTGGGCACTCAATAAATTGTAAATATCCCTGTAGAAAAGAGCGACATCTAAACTTAAACCGCGGGTGAGTTCCTGCCAGAGACCGATTTCATATGTGATGGTTTTTTCAGGTTCCAGACGAACATTCCCCATGGTGGTTCCGTGATCATTCGGCGGAATCAAAAAACTGTGATTCTGGTACATGGCGTAGAGGGGCGGCATCTGGAAAAAATGGCCATAGCTGAAATGAAGTACTGCTTCATTGCCCAGTTGGTAAGCAAAGCCTATCCTGGGACTGATCTGATCTATAATTTCTGCATCGGGATAGGTAGACATGAGTGAATCTATCAGAACACCTGAAGTATCTTTATAGGTCAATTGATTTGATGGGTTCCGGCGATTTGAAGGATAAACACTGGCGGGATCAAAATAATCATATCTTATGCCAATATTGACTACCATTTCATCAAATTCCATTTTATCCTGGATATAAGCAGCGGCCTCTTGTGGTGCTACTTTATATAAATCGGCGTAAACGGTGGTATCTCCAAATATTTCAGGCTTGTAAATATCAGCCAGACTTGCTTCGCCATCATATTTGTTTCGTATGGCACGCCATTGCTGGTCCACATCATGAGAAATTCCCAGTAAACCCAGCTTGATATTATGGCTGTAATTGGCCTGCCAATTAAGGTCAAACTTGATTGTTTTATCAATCATGGAAAGAATGCTATGATTCTTTTGCTGTCCACCTGTGAAAAAACCTGAACCATAATTTTCAAGGTACTTATCATGAATATACGAATAAACGGTATCGCCGATTTCATGCCAATCACCATCTTGATAATTACCAGCAGTATCAGCAATAACATGATCAAGAGGATCTTTAAAGAGATAATTTCCCGTATAATTATCTAAATAGGATACCTTTATTTCATAGAATAGTTTAGGGTTAATCATATGATTCAGTTGGAAAGATGAATAGCTTGTTTCTTTATAGGAACCAGCTCGGCCATCAGGATTATATTTAAATCCATGGTCGTACCCAAGCCAGAAATCATCACTTTTAGAGTGTAAAAATGAAAATCTAATCCCATTAAACAGGTTAAAACTCAGTTTAAAAAGAGCTGATAAATTTTCACTCGTGTTCATGGGCACATAAGAACTATCGCCAGACTTGGATGAAGTCCATTCTGATGGGTTGTTCGAATAAAAATTGCTCGTATCCACTATTGAGAAAATACGATAGCCATTCAGGTGTCCCCGATTATTTTGGGCTCGAACATTAGTAAAAAAGGTGATTTTATTACCCAACAGAGGGCCTCCCAAACTGAATTTTAGATCCTGACTCCTATTCAGTTCTGGAGATAATCCAATAAAGATATCTGTATTACCTGTTTGGTAAAATGATAGTCCAGCAGATGCAAATCCTTCAAATATTGGACCGCCATCTCTGGTAATCACATTCACCACGCCACTCATGGCTCTGCCATATTCCGCATTAAAAGTTCCCGTGATTATTTCCAAGTCCTGTACCGCTTCGGGCTGTATCTCAACAGCAGCGCTACTGCCACCGAACGTTTCATCTACCTGGACCCCATCGATCATATATGTTACTTCAGTATTTCTGCCTCCGCGAAAATGACCATTAACCACCCCTGCCTGCATATTGATTACAGAACCTACGCTTTCCACCGCAAGAGCATTAATCTCATCCCCGGAGATATTTTTTATTGTACCAGTCTGATCTTTTTTCTGTGCCAACCGTGCGACTTCAACGGTGACCACTTCCCCCTCGATAATCGTTTCTTCCATTTCAATATCCAATGAAAATGTTCGATTCACGGATATTTTTACAGCTTCCATCCGAATCGATTTATATCCTATCATATCTACCTTAAGTGTGTAATTACCAGGAGGAATATTGATTATAGAAAAACGTCCGTCCCTATCTGATGCTGTCCCATAAGGGGTCTGTTCTAGATAAATATTCGTGCCGGGGAGCGATTCAGAAGTTATTTTATCAGTAATTGTACCTGAAATTTTCCCAGTAGTCTGGGCAAAGAGATATCCAAGTAAAGGAATGATAATTGATAATTTTTTAATGGGCATAAATATTCTGCTTTAAAAATTACAATTTAAATATTTCTATTTTGTGGTATAAGTTTATAATAACAAAAAAAGGGCAGAAAATATTTTCTGCCCTTTTTTTCTTCAGGTATTATTTTAATAAAAGCATTTTCTGTGTACTGGTCTTTCCTCCAGAAGATAACCTAGAAAGATAGACACCAGATGCCATACTTCCCGCATGCCAGTTTATTGTATGGAAGCCTGCAGGTAGTTCCTTATTAACCAAGGAAACTACTTCCTGTCCAATCAGGTTATACACTGATAGTGAAACCTGCTGAGCATTGGGTAGTGAGAATCCGATTGTTGTTACTGGATTGAAAGGATTTGGGTAATTAGGAAACAGTGCAAACTCGTTCGCGATTACTTCCTTATCAATATCAACTGTTGATTGATCACCGATCCAGGTATTGGACCACACTTCACATGTCTGGTGCGCATTATCGTCATTTGTTGGAGATAATACCATAATTGCCTCCAACCCATCACCATCATTATCATAGACCATTGGCTCAAATGGTGTGCGCGTTCCATTTGCCGGGATTAACCTAACATCATCATCAATCAGTATTGAATCAAGCGATATTCTGAATTCGAAAACATAGTCTGGATTAAATACTTCATGAAAATAATTTCCATCACCATGCGCAGCTAATACTCCTGCACCATTGTCTGAGTTAGCACCACTCGGTGTGAAATATATCTTATAATCCGGCTCATCTCCTCTTTCCATACCTACATGTTTTGGACCGCGCTGATCATAAAACCCAAAACATATTTGTACAACATCAGCAGTCCACCATCCTCCACTGTCATCATTATTCACAACATCATCCAATATTTCTGCAGCAACATATAGATAGTTTTCATCAACGGCCGTGTAAATAGTACCATACAGGTCAGCATCATTATCCACAGCACCAAAGCCTAAATGAGGTGTTCCATAGGAATTTTCTGTGGCGCCAAGTTCAAACGGTACAATTCCGCTGTCATACCATTCAGCCAAATCACCATCTGCGACGAATGCTGCAGGCGGAGTCAACGAAATCGTTGGAACTCCTTTTGCTGTATTGGTAATAGAACCATCAGACGAGCCTGGTTCACCCACATTATTAGACGCATCCTTACAAGCAACCGCATAGTAATACGTTACAGTAGCATCTTCCAGCGGATTGAACAGGTAGTGTACTGCAGCAGATGCACCTTCTAAAACATTCACAGCCACAACATCTACTGCTGGGGAAGATAGATCAGTGATCGGTTCTGTACTGGCGTAAACATTATATGTTTCCCCGTCTTCACCAGCATTATCAGACCAAGTGACTAGGTTGTAGTCATCGGCCGCTACGGCGGACACATTCTGAACAGGATCTGGAGCTATAACGTCCAGCACTCCCATACTCATGAGGAACATGTCATCAAAGGCAAAATCACATGCCACTCCATCCCAGCGGGATGCTACTATTACTGCGGCCATCTGTACTGTACCTTCTGGCATGACAAATTCAACAGAGTGATTTTCCCATTCATCAGTTACAGCTATAGCAACATCGCCTGTTGTTCCAAGCACTGTACCTGCAGCATCTTTGGCTTCAAGCTTAAAGAAAGCGCCGGCTCCGTCACCACCAGAAACACTTTTTCCAAAGCCACTAAAACCCCAAGTTTCACCGAATTGTGCGGGGATACTATCTTCAGAGTAAAATACTGCCCAGTTATCTGTGACACCAATACTGAGATAATTATCTCCAACGTGAGCCATGGATACATCTGTGATAACTTCTGCATGTCCACCACCCAATGCGGAGCCCCAGCCGGATCCATCATCCTGTGCATCGGCAAGCTCAAATCCGGGGTTAGTTAGTACATTTTTAGAACCGGTTAATTTGAAATCATCCAGTACAACAGTACCACCACTATAGTCCCCGTCTCCACCACCGCTGATGGAAAATTCAAGATGGAACCCTGCGATAGCATCTTTGTCTACTTCACCATTACCAGCATCACCAGACCAGCCAGTAAGATTAAATCCACCGCCATCCCAAGAATCATTTCTCTCGAGAGGCATAGTAACTGTATTCCAGCCAGGAGCATTATCCAAGATGTAATGGAAAGAGTAATAATACTCTCCCAAACCAGTGTAATTGGCAGGATCTGCAATATCTCCAAAGTCACTCAGGTTTAATCTTAAGTGGACTCTATTTTCTAACGTTTGTGGAACCGAATTGTAGTATGAAAATGAAATACTATCATACCCTGACCAATCCCAGATTTCACCATGATCTCTTGGACTAGCTTCCAGTATAGTCATCCAATCATCTGCTTGAGCAGCCAATACATTATTACATGTACCATCACCACAAACGGCAAAACAGGCATTCACTGTTACATCCTCTGTCCCCAGATCAATATGGCGATCATTATAAGGGTCTACTGCACATTCCTGACCAGCAATATCCTCCTTACAACTCCAATCACTACAGTTACCATTCAAAAATGTATAATCTGTACTTAAATTAGCAGGAAATTCAAAAGAAAGTGTCCAGATATCGTCTCCATCATCGTCGCTCATGGGGTTGTCGCCGGGATTACCAAAAGTTCCGCCGCCACCCACAAAAACTCCTTCTGTAGAAGTTTCAACACCACTCATATCCAAATTAAATGTAAGGGTGACTGTTTGTTCCTCTTTTATAAGTTTAAAAGTCCAGAATACTCCTGTTCCCGCTTCAATAACTAAAGTCATTGTATTACCAGACAGAGTTGCATTATAAGTGATTGATTCTGGAACATCTACATTGGGTAATTCCCCTGCATTATTTGCTTTGGGAATCCCTAAATAAGCACCCACACCATTAAGTGTAACGGTACCGGTGCCTGTATTATAATCCCATGTGGCTGCATTAGAACCATCATGTGGTGCTACGGGTGCTCCACACTGATCTGATTCTACACCCTGCCAAGCTTCAAGCCAGGTCTCAGTACCTTGAACATTCTGAAAGGAACCATCTGCACCAAATACATACTCATCATCAAAGTAACAGGCTCTTGTAGTAACATCATCTTCTGAACTTGTCCACCAATCTCCATTATTTGCAGCTGGACCGACCATCAATGCACCAGCTTCCGGTGCTAACATCCATGTACCCGAAAGAGGTGGTTCTGTCCCACCAGCTTCTACAAGTTTAAAAGTCCAGAATACTCCTGTTCCCGCTTCAATAACTAAAGTCATTGTATTACCAGACAGAGTTGCATTATAAGTGATTGATTCTGGAACATCTACATTGGGTAATTCCCCTGCATTATTTGCTTTAGGAATCCCTAAATAAGCACCCACACCATTAAGTGTAACGGTACCGGTGCCTGTATTATAATCCCATGTGGCTGCATTAGA
>Ga0308010_1000451_pt1 | contig 28216 bp, 28 predicted proteins | sample Neamet129_FD_202368 | JGI IMG/M metagenome (GOLD analysis project Ga0308010, IMG submission 202368) | Marine microbial communities from water near the shore, Antarctic Ocean - #129 | ecosystem: Environmental > Aquatic > Marine > Unclassified | place: Southern Ocean | collected 2014-07-24 | reverse complement strand
TCCAACAGGAATCGACATTGCAGAGATACCTGCAAGACGTGCCGCTGAAACCTTATACTGCGAAAACCGTAAGTACGGAAGCGGGGCTGCGTCAATCGCTTTCCGAAATTCGCGAGGCCGGCTATGCTTGGGTCGACGCGGAATTTGATCCCGAAATCTGCGGCTTGTCCGTCCCTGTGCGCGACGAGAACCGCAATGTGGTGGCTGCTTTGAGCGTGAATCTGCTATCCGGCGAAACTACGCCTGCTGAAGCAACCAAGAAGTTGCTATTGCCGCTGCGGGAATCTGCCGAGCAATTGAGGGCAATGGCCCCGCAGTTTTTAGCCTCCGTTGGGCACACTTTTCCGCGAGGCTAGGAGTCTGCGCGGCAGGGCATGCTGAGTAGTCGGCCCTTATTATGGACGTCTTTCGGAAAGACTCCCTCACCTACGCATACGTCAAACTTCTACTGCCACCCCGGCATCGGCGGCCACCGGCACCGCTGCGCCACTGGCCAGCAAGGACGCCAACGCGCTTGCATCAAAGCCGCATTCGCGCAGCACCGATTCAGTGTGTTCCCCCAATCGCGGCGCGGGCGCCAGCTTGCCGACGTCATAACCCTCCCAGCGCGCCGGCGCGCCAAAGGTGCGCATCGTCCCCTCGCTCGGGTGCTCAACCTGCTGGAAGAAGCCCACTGCCGCCAGGTGCGGATCATCGAGCAGGGACTCGATGGTGTTCAAAGGCACCGCCGGCACGTCGATTTGCTCGAACAGCGCCAGCCAGTGCGCGGTGCTTTCCCCGCGCAGCGTCTGACCCAAAAAGCCGTACACCTCGTCGATGTGCCGGGTACGGCTGGCCAGGTCGGCGAAGCGCGGATCGACCCGCAAATCGTCGCGCTCGATGGCGCGCAGAAAACGCTGCCAGTGCCCGTCGTTGTAGACCAGCGCACAGATGTAGCCATCGCTGGTTTGGTACGGCCGGCGCCCGGGGGACAGCAGCCGCACGTAGCCGGCGTCACCGCTGGGCGGCTCGAAGGTGTGCCCGTATAGGTGGTCCGACAGCACCACGCTGGCCATGGTCTCGAACATCGGCACGTCGATGCGACAGCCGCGCCCGGTGCGCTCGCGCCCGTACAGCGCCATGGCCACGCTGTGCGCCGCATGCAGGCCGACCATGCGGTCGGCAATCGTCAGCGGCACGTAGCGCGGCTCACTCGCCCCGCTGCGTTGCTGCAGGGCAGCGATGCCGACAGCGCCCTGGATCAGGTCGTCATAGGCCGGGCGCCCGGCGTAGGGACCGTCCTCGCCATAGCCGTACACGCCGCACCAAATGATGCGCGGATTGATCGCCGACACACGCTCGTAGTCCAGCCCGAGCCGTTCGATGGAGGCCGGGCGCAGGTTGTGGACAAAGACATCGGCGCCTTCGATCAGGTGCCGCATCGCGGCCGCGCCCTGCGGCGACTTGAGGTCGAGCGCCACGCTGCGCTTGTTGCGGTTCAGGTGCAGGAACAGCGGACCCATGCCGGGATGGCGTCCGGGGCCGATCCAGCGGGTCGAGTCGCCCTCAGGGGATTCAATCTTGATCACGTCTGCGCCATGGTCGCCAAAGATCTGGGTGGCGTAGGGCCCCATCAGCACCGCGCTGAGGTCAATCACCCGCACGCCCGCCAGCGGCCCCGCAAGTGCCGCCTGGTCTTGTTTGTTCGTCATCTGTGTCTCCTCCGGTCAAGTCGGGGCTTCCTCCACGATGCGCTGCCAGGAAAACCCGATTGACGGTTGTGCATCCTAACGTTATTCTTATATTCAAACAAATATTCCGATATCAGAACGAACGGGAAACATTGACCCAATGAGTAATCCAATAGCCGCCCGGCAGGAACGAACGAGTGCTGCACACCGGGTAGACGGTGTGCCGATGTCGCTTACACGCGTGCTGCAACTGCTGCAGCTGCTGGCCGACCAGCCCCTTGGTATGGCCCTTGCTCCGCTGTGCGTGTCGATGAATGCACCGAAAACCAGCGTGCTCTCGCTGTTGCGAGGCCTCACTGCGCATGGCTACTTGCAACGCAGCGACGCGGTGTATCGATTGGGCCCCGAATCGTTCTCTCTTGGGGCTTCGCTGGTTTCGGCCAGCTCGCTCGACGTCGTGGCCATGCCGTTCCTGCGCGAAGCGGTGGCGAGATCCGGCGAGACGGCATCGATCGCCAAGATAAACCGCGATGCGGGTCAACTCATCTACAGCCCAATCATCGAGAGCACGAGAACGATTCGATACGCCGTACCGGCCGGAACGACACGACCGCTGTTTGCCTCGTCCGCCGGGCGCGTGTTACTCGCGTTCCAGGACGAGGCATGGCGCGGCGAATATCTGCAAAGCACCGACCTGCGTGCAATGACCCCGCGCTCCGTCACCGACCGAAAGCAACTGACGCGCATCATCGAGCAGGTTCGAGAGACCGGCGTGGCCGTCACGATCGGGGAAGTCACACCGGAAGTGGCCGGTTTTTCAGCCCCGATCTTCGAGCCCGGCGGCCGCGTGAACGCGGCGCTGATCATCGCCGCGCCTATCGAGCGCGGTCGCGCCGCGGCTGCTGACCTGCAGCACCTGGTGATGGAACTCGCCGCAAACATTTCGCGCGCGCTCGGCTACCGTCCAGAACCGGACCCGCGTGAATTAGCGGCAAGTCAAACCCTGAAAACAATGCAACTCCACCGCTCGCGGCAGCACGCGACCACAAAGAACCGAACAACCACTTGACATGGAGACTGTCCCTATGACCAACGAACTTCTCTACGAGGTCAGCGACGGCATCGCCGTCATCACCATCAACCGGCCCGAGCGCCGCAATGCGCTGAATCGCGCCGTGCGCGAAGGCTTTTTCGAGATCTGGCGCCGCTTCGAAGCCGATGCCGAGGCCCAGGTGGCCATCCTCACCGGGGCCGGTGACAACTTCTGCGCTGGCATGGACCTGGTGGAAGCCGCCGACACGCAACTGCGCATCCCGCCCGCGGGTTTCATCGCCGTGCTCGGCGACAACATCGAGGTCACCAAGCCCGTCATCGCCGCCGTGCAGGGCTATGCCTATGCCGGCGGCTGGCTGCTGTCGCAGATGTGCGACCTGTGCGTGGCCGACGAGACCGCCAAATTCGCCATCACCGAGGCCAAGGTCGGGCGCGGCATGCCGTGGGCCGCGCCGGTCATCCACATGCTGCCGCAGCGCATCCTGATGGAAGTCGCGATGACCGGCGACCCGCTGACAGCGCAGCGCGCCTACGAACTCGGCTACATCAACCGCCTGATGCCCAAGGGGCAAGCATTGCAGGGCGCCAAGGAACTGGCGGCCCGGCTCATGGCCAATGCGCCGCTGACAGTGCGCGCGGCCAAGGAAATGGTGCGCCTGTCCACCGAGATGGGCCGCACCGCCGCGCTGCGCGCCTCCAACAGTGCGTTCGATGCCGTCTACCTCAGTGAAGACGCCTTGGAAGGCCCGCAGTCTTTCCGGGAAAAGCGCAAACCGGTCTGGAAGGGGCGCTGAAATGAGCGTGACCACGACCACAAAACCCGCACCGTCGGCCGCCGTCCAAACCTCTGGCATCACGCGGCAACTGGCCGCACGCAGCGCTGCCCTGTGCTACAACGATCTGCCGGAGGATGTGCGCCTGCGGGTCCGGCAATGCCTGCTCGACTGGATCGGGGTGACGCTGGCCGGCGCGTGTGAGCCGCTGGTTCACATGCTGGCCGAAGAAGCCCGTGAACAGGGAGGCCACGCCCAGGCCACCGTCGTCGGGCACGCCATGACGACCTCCAGCCGGCAGGCGGCGTTGATCAATGGCTCGGCCTCGCACGCGCTCGATTACGACGACGTCAACATGGCCTGCACCGGCCATCCCTCGGTGGTCCTGATCCCGGCATTGCTGGCCCTGGCCGAGTCGCGCGGCGCCAGCGGAAGCGACTTCATGACCGCCTTCGCCGCCGGCTATGAAACCATGTGCCAACTGGGGTTGGCGTGCGGCGACGCCCAGTATTCCAACGGCTTTCACACCACGGCCACGCTCGGCACGCTCGGCGCGGCCGCCGCCTGCGCGCGCTTGCTTCAGCTCGACGCCGATGACACCGCGACCGCGCTGGGCATCGCCAGCACCATGGCGGCCGGGCTGAAATCGATGTTCGGCACCATGTGCAAGCCCCTGCATGCCGGGCGCGCCAGTGCCGACGGACTGCAGGCAGCCCAGTTGGCCGCGCGTGGTTTCACCAGCCGTGACGACGCCATGGAATGTCCGCAAGGCTTCGTGGCGACGCACGGCGGCACCGCATCGCTGGAAGCGGCCCTGGCCGCGCCGGACAGCGGCTGGCACCTGCGCCACAACCTGTTCAAGTTCCACGCCGCCTGCTACGGCACCCATGCCGCCATTGAGGCCGCGCGCCACTTGCGCCTGCAACACGCGCTGCGGCCTGATGACGTACGCCGCGTGACGGTGCGTGCCAGTGCCGCCAGCGAGGGCGTGTGCAATATCGCCGAGCCGCGCACCGGGCTGGAGGCCAAGTTCAGCCTGCGCCACACGGTGGCGATGGCGTTGGCGGGGGTCGACACCGCCGGACTGGACTCGTTCAGTGACGAGGCCGTGCGCGCGCCTGAGGTAGCGGCCCTGCGTGAGCGCGTGCAAGTCTTGCTCGCGCCACAATGCCCGGAGCTCACACTCAGTGAGGTGGTAATCGAAACCCAGAGCGGCGCCGTGCTGCGCCAGCGCCACGACAGCGGGCGCCCGGCCAGCGACCTGCTGGAGCAGCAGCAGCGCCTGGAGGAAAAGTTTCGCCGACTGGTCAAGTCCGTGCTCACACCTGACGAGAGCGACGAACTGATCGATCTGGTGGCACGGCTCGACCACCTGAGCGATCTCTCGCCGCTGGCCGGCATGCTGGCCCGCCAGACCTGCGGCGACCGGCACTGACTGACGGCGTCAGCCGAGGTCACCGCCGGCCACCGGCAGCGTCACGCCAGTGATGTAGCTGGCCTCGTCCGAAGCCAGAAACAAAATGGCCGCCGCCTGTTCGTCGGGTGTGCCGTAGCGTTTCATGAAGGTGGAGTCCACGGACTGATCGACAATCGCCTGGTACCAGGCGCGCTCCTGCTCCGACATGGACCCGGTATTGCGGGGAATGCGCCGGGGCCCGACATCGGTGCCACCCGGGGCGACGGCGTTGACGCGGATGCCCTGCTGCGCATACTCGAACGCCAGGCAGACCGTGATCGCATTCACTCCGCCCTTGGCCGCCGAGTACGGCACCCGGTGGATGCCGCGCGTGGCGGTCGAAGAGACGTTCACGATGCTGCCGCCACCCTGCGCCAGCATATGGGGCAGCACCGCATGGCAGCACCACAGCGTGGGGAACAGCGAGCGATTGATCTCGGCGCTGATCTGTTCCTCGCTGTAATGCGCGAAGGGCTTGACCCAGATCGTGCCGCCCACATTGTTCACCAGCACGTCGATGCGTCCATCGATCGCGTGCGCCTTGGCCATCGCCTTCTTGCAATCCTTGTACTTCTCGACATCGACCAGCAGCGCCGTCGCCCGGTGGCCCGCAGCCAACAGCTCGTCGCGCACTTCCAGCACGATCTTCGAGCGATCCAGCAGCACGACGTGGGCGCCCTCCCCGGCCATGGCCAGTCCCACGGCACGGCCAATGCCCTGCGCCGCGCCGGTAATGACGGCGGTCTTGCCGCTGAAGCGCAAGCGATTGCGCTGGGGTGCGGCCTTTTTCACGGCCTTTTTTCCTGTCTTTTTGGGTGTGGCCATGGCCCCCTCCGTGAATTTCATCAAACGCTGTAGATGTCAAGCACCGTATCAATCAGGTCGTTCAGCACGATGATCTTCTTCTTGCCAATGCGCCAGCCGCTGCCCGAATCCTTGGCCTGCGGCAGAAGCAGGTATTCGTAGTGCCCGTAAAAGCTCTGCGAGCTGCTGTTGCGAAAAAGATGCGTGACCCAGTTCGCCTTCACGATGCAGCGTCCCTCGGCATCCAGGGTGGCACGCACGTTCGACACCATGTGGCAAGTGCGCGGCAACGGCGTGGAGGCGGCCGAGCGGCCGGTGCGCAGCCGGAACACGCGGTCCTCCAGGCCAGTGCGGTCGCCGTAGTACATCAGCGAGACTTCGTTTTGCGGGTCGCGGGTGTACTCGTCCTCCGAGTCCCAGGCCGGGATCCAATACTCAGCCTTCGGGTCGAACAAAGCAAGCCACTCGTCCCAGCGACGCTCATCGACATATTCCGCCTCGCGGTACAGCAAGGCGGTCACGGAGTTCAGCAGTGATGCATCGCTCATGATTGGGCTCCGGGTTGCACCTGCATCAACTCGGCCCAGCGCTGGTGCTGGGCAATGAAGATGCCTTCGTCCGACACCTTCGCGCCACTGCTGCCCGGCGCAATGCCGAGTTCGACCGCGACGTCGTCAGGGCCGGGGATCTCGTGCGCGGCGCCGCGCGACATGTCGCTCCAGCGCACGATGCTGTGGCTGCGGCAGCCCTTCTGCGTTTCGTTGAACTCCGACAGGTCGTCTGGCGTAGCCATGCCCGACGCGTTGAAGAAGTCCTCGTACTGCCGGATGCGCTTGGCCCGCTCTGCCGGCGCTTCACCGACCGGTGCGAAGCAATAGATGGTGACCTCGGTCTTGTCGACCGACAGCGGCCTGAACATGCGGATTTGCGTGCCCATCTGATCCATCAGGAACATGTTGGGGTAGAGCAGCAGATTGCGCGAGCGACCCACGGCCCAATGGGCCTTCTCCTTGCCGATGCGCGCCTCGAGTTCTTCGCGGCGCGCATAGATGGGCCTGTCCTGCGGATTGGTCAGATCGGTCCAGATCACCGTGTGCCCATTGCCGAGGTCGTAGTAGCCGCCGCGGTTACGCGTGAAGTCGCCCACCGCCATGACCTTGAGCGCCTTTCCCTCGGCGTTGATCTTGGCGCGGTTCTTGATCATCTGCACGTAGTTGGCATGGACCGAATCAACATGGTAGCCGTCAACACCGTTCTCGGCCTGCAGCTTCCAGTTGCCTTCGAAGGTGTAGACCGAGCGGCCTTTGAGCACCTCGATGCCGGCGGGCGCCTGCTCGACGACGATGTCGATGAAGGTCTTGCTCTCGGCCAGGTAGTCTTGCAGCGGCTCGGCCTCGCGGTTCAGGGTAGCAAACAAAAAGCCACGGTAGCTCTCCAGCCGCACCCTGGTCAGGCCGCGCTTGCTCTTGTCAAAGCCTTCGGGGTAGCCGGCACCCTCCTCGTTCATCGCCGCCAGCAGATTGCCTTGCGCATCGTAGGCCCAACCGTGGAACGAGCAGACGAAGTTGCTTGCACTGCCTTTGGAGGTGCGGCACAGCGTGGCGCCACGATGCGAACAGATATTGACGAAGGCGTTGAGCTTACCGGTCTTGTCGCGGTTGACGACAATCGGCGCGCGACCGATCCAGCCGGTGATGTAATCCTTGGGTTTGGGCAACTGGCTTTCGTGCGCGACGTAGACCCAGACTTTTTCCCAGATCTGGCGCTGTTCGATCTCGAACAGTTCCGGATCGACAAAGATACGACGGTCCACGGCGCGCAGGCCGTCTTCGTGGTGAATGAACTCTTCCAGCAGGGGGTTCGGGGCAGCATCCATGGCATTTCTCCTTCAGGTTGATCGACCGGAGGCGGCTGGGCCGCCCCCCACAATAAAAACATTCAGACCGGGGTATCGGCACAGGTGCCGGCATCGAGCGCCGCGAAAACCTGCTCGTCTTCGACCTTGACCGGATAGACCGTCAGGGCCTTGGTGCATGGAAAGGCGGTAGCGGCGCCAGTGCGGATATCAAAGCAGCCACTGTGAAACGGACACTCGATGTCACCATTGATGATTTCTCCGTCCGACAAGGACGCTTCGCCGTGGGTGCAGGTGTCGTTGATCACGAAAAATTCATCGGCAAGACGCACCAGGGCCAAGGGTGGATGGCCCCCGAGATTGACCTGCAGCGCGCAACCGGGCTCCACGTCCGTGGTTCGCGCGATGAAGGTCATTGACTTGGTAATACTCGCAATACTCACAAAAGACTCCTGATTTTCAGATAAAGTTAAGTTTTTCAATGCGCCCGAACCGGCTGGCTTGCGCCGTCCGAACAAACTGAACAACGTGGGCCATCGCCTCAGCCTTCATGCTGTCCCCTGCAAGCCCAGCCAGCGCGCCGCGTTGCCGTGGCGCAGCAGCGCCAGCGCCGGCTCGTCCAGCGCCAGGGCCGCCAACCGGCCGACCGGGTCCGGGTCCATGATCGCGAACGGGTAGTCACTGCCGAGCATGAGCTGCGTCGGCCCGAATGCGCGCAGCAGGTAGGCGATGGTGGATGTGTCGTAAACCAGATCGTCGTAGTACATGGCGCGGGCGGCCTCGCGCGGCGCCGTCGGCATCGCCGCCTGCAGCGCCGGGAAGCACTCCCAGGCATGCTGCAAGCGGGGCAGCAACTGAGCCAGCGTGCCGCCGCCATGGCTGAAGGCGATGCGCAGGCGCGGACAGTGCGCCAGCGTGCCGCCGGTGAGCATGGAAGCCGCCGCCAGGCCGACCTCGCCCGGGAAAGCCAGCGCCTGCTCAAGAATGGGTGGGCCAACCAGCCGATCCATGCCAGCCGGCCGCAGCGCATGCACGAAGATGGCGGCACCCCAGCGTTCGGCGGCTTCGAAGAACGGCAGAAAACGCGCGTCGCCGATGCTCACGCCATTGATATTGCTGCCAATCTCCACCCCGGCCAGACCGAGCTGATGCAGCAGAAAATCAAGCTCCCGGATCGCCAGATCAACATCTTGCAGCGGCACCGCGCCCAGGCCTGTGAAGCGGGCCGGCGCAGCCTGCACCATCCCGGCAATCGCCTCATTCAGAAAGCGCGACAAGACCTGCCCATCGTCGCCGTCCAGCCCATACGACAGCAACTCGGGCATGGGCGAGAGCACCTGCCGCGCGATGCCCATGGCGTCCATGTCGGCCAGCCGCACGGCACAGTCCCAGCACTGGTGCGACACGGTGCGATAAACCTGGCCGTCCAGCATCACATGGCGGTGGCAGGGCTGCGCCTCGGTCATCGAAGGCCAGCGTACGCCCAGCCGATGGCCCAGATAGGGCGGAAACTCCGCCGGCACGACGTGCGTGTGAATATCGACGTTACCGACGAGAACGGAAGGGTTCATCAGCGCCGCTCCTGGACGGATCCGGGTTCGGCGTTGGCGCCGGATTGCAACGGTCCGATGGACTTGATGTAGGCGCCCACCATGTCCTGCCACAGCGACAGCAATTGTGCCACGCGCTCGGGTTCGGGCGACCACAGCGCACGAATGCCCAGTCCGCGCACCAGGCTGACGGTGAGCAGCAACAGGTCCTCGGAAGCCGCCTCGGGCAGACCGAGTTCGCGCATCACCGACAACCACGCCTGCTCGACCGGCCGCCTGTAATTGCGCACCACCTGCACGGCGGCTTCCTTCAGCGCCGGGTCCTTGCCGCCGGCCAGCAGCATGTCCAGTCCGACATAAAAATAGTCGCTGAAATAAAACGCCGACGCGTCCTTGATCAAGGCTTCGAGCGGTCGATTCGATTGCTTCGCCGTTTTCGCCAGCGCCAGCCCATGGGCCAGCGCCAGTTCGAACACATGCTCCATGGCCGCGACCACGAGTTCGTGTTTGCTCGGAAAATGATGCACCTGCGCGCCCCGAGAAACGCCCGCACGCCGGGCCACTTCGGGCGTGGTGAAGCCGGCAATGCCGCGTTCCTTCAATACCTCGAAGGCGGCGGCGAGGATGCGCTGCTTCATCTCGTCGCTGCGCGCCTCCTGCGTGCGTCGCACCCTGGGCTGCGACGTGGCCGAACCGGACCCGACCAGGTCGCGCCCGCGCGCTGCGCGTGAAGTCTTATCCATGGGCCACCCTCACGGCGGCACCGGGCCGCATTTCAGGCGCCCGCGCGGCCAGCACAATCAACAGCGCAGACAGCGCCGAGGTCAGCAAGTAGGCCGGTCCGACTCCGCGCCAGCCGCTGGCCGCGACCAGGGCCGCCGCCAGTGGCGGGCCCAGCAACGCGCCGATATTCGACGCCTGCACCACCAGGCCGTTGACTGAACCAAAGTTCTGCAGCCGCGCGGCGACAGCGGGCACACAGGCATAAATGGAAGCCGGCAGCACCCCGCCGATAAAGGAAAAACCAAGGCACAGCGCGAAACGCAGCGCGGGACCGACGTCCGCGGAGAAAGCGGCCCAACCGGTGACACCCATGACCAGGCCGGAGCCCAGAATCAGCTGCGCGGGCGCAAGGCCCCGCTGCGACAGATAGCCGCCCAGCCAGTTTCCCGGTGCGTTGGCAATGATCACGGTCGCGACAACGAGCGTGGCCTGTCCCAAGCCCAGGTCGAATTCATCGTGCAGGAAAGTTGGCAGCCACACCATCATCGCCATCCATTGCAGCGTGTAGACGGTGAAGCAGCCGGCCAACAGCCATGGCGTGGTCGCGCGCAGACCGTGCAACAGGCCGGGCGCGGTCTGTTGCAGCGCCGCACCGCGGCCGCTGCCGCTGCCCGGAAAAGCACGCAGTACCGCCAGCAACAGCAGCACCGACCCAACCACCCCCATCCACCACCCGCCGCGCCAGCCCAGCAAGCCGATCAGCAGCGGCGCGGCCAGCAGCATCGCCGTCATGCCCAGCGCCGTGTAGCTGCTCCACAGTCCGAGTACCAGGCGCTGGCGCGGCAGCCCGGCCACTTCGCGTATCAGCGCCGGAGCGGCCACAACGATGCAGACAAAGCCAAGCCCTTCGACCACGCGCGACACAAACAGCAGGCCGATACCGACACTGCTGGCACCGAGCAGGGAGCCCATGCCCAAGGCCAGCAGGCCGAGCTTGAGAACCCTGCGCCGCCCAACCCGGTCGGCTACCAGTCCTGCCGCCAGCGCGATGAGTGCGGCAATCAGGTTGAACACCGAAGAGATCCAGCCAAGCTGCACCAGGCTCGCACCAAAATGGTCGCGCAACGCCAGCATGGCGGGCGGCAGCTTGCCGACCTGGGTGGCGGCGAAAATACCGCACAGCAACAATAGGCCGACCCGCGGCCAGTCGGTGTCGGCCGGCTGCGCCGGGGCCAGTGCAGGTTTCATAACGTTCATCACGGCATCGTACTGCCGCCGTTGACACTGATCACCTGCCCGGTCACGAACGACGCTTCGGCCGAGGCGACGTAGCTGACCATCGATGCTACCTCGGCCATCTCGGCGGCGCGCCCCATGGGAATGATGCTGAGGAATTTGTCCACCAGCGCCGGATCCTTCTGCCCCAGCTCGACCAGTTGCGGCGTGCTGACCGCGCAGGGCGCCACCGTGTTGACCGTGATGCCGTCGCGCGCGAACTCGCGCGCCAGGCCGGTGGCCAGCGCATGCGCACCGCCCTTGGCGGCGTTGTAGGCGGCGTGGTCCCACAGGCCGCTGTACACCGAGTCAGCGCCCAGCGTCACGATGCGGCCATAACGCTGCGCCTTCATCGTCGGCAGCGCGGCGCGGCAACACCAGAGCACGGTCCACAGGTTGCGGTCAATGGTCTGCTTGAGCGTCTGCGGCGTGTGTTCGAGAAACGGCAGGATCACGCCGCCGCCAGCGTTGTTGACCAGAATGTCGATGCGGCCAAAGGCGGCCAGCGTGGCGGCCATCAATTCGTTGGCCGTGGCTTCCAGCGACAGGTCGCCGACCTGCGTGATCACCTCGGCCCCGGCTTCGCGCACCGCCTGGGCACTGTCCGCAAGCCGCTCCCCATCGGTATCGGCCAGCGCCAGGCGGGCACCGTCGCGCGCCAGCCGCAAGGCGATCTCCAGCCCGATGCCGCGCGCCGCGCCGGTCACCACCGCCACCCGGCCGCGGTGGGGTTTGGCCTGGGTGGCCCAAGGTGCCGCTTGTGGCGCCGGGTTCGATGGATGGGTGGTGTTCATGTCGGCTCCTGCGCTTCAATCGCGCCGACCTTGGCGAACTCCGGCTTGGGCACGCTGCCCCAGGTATCGAGCGCCAGTGGGTGCGCCTCCAGCATGCGCGCCTCACGCGCGCCCTTCTCCGGAAATTCCTCCATGCCGAAGCTGTATTCGACGGTCATCCCATCGGGATCGAGAAAGTACAGGAATATGCTGCCCGAAGGTTTGTGACGACCCGGCCCGAAGACGATTGGCACGTCATGCTTTTGCAGCCGGTTCATCGCGATCCCGATGTCATCCATATCGCTGACCATGAAGTTCACATGGTTGAGGTGGTTGCCTCCGGCCGAACGGCCAATGGCGAACGAGTGATGCAGCGGGTTGGGCTGACAGCGCATGAAGGCAAAGCGGCCGGCGACGAAATCGGACACCGCAAAGCCCAGTTGCGTGGTCAGGAAGTCCGTCATCTCGTCAAAGCGCTCGACCGACAGCACCACATGGCCCAGACGGGCGATCTTGGTTACGCTCTGGCGAAACGGCAGCGCCATCTGCAACACCCGGGTGTAGTACTCGAAGGTCAGGCCCGAGTTCGGTTCGACGTAGCGCAGGCCGTCGCCCTGGCGCAGCGCAGCGCGTTCTTCAACCGATATATCTTCGACCGCCAGCCCCAGGCTTGCGAGGTGCTTGCGTGCATGCTCCATCTCGGCCCGGCTTTCGAGCTCGAACGCAATGCGCTTGACGCCCGGAGCGGTGGCCGGATACAACACCACGTTGTGATGATCGGCGCCGCAGCGAAGAAATGCCGGGCCGGCGCCGAACGGCTCCGACAGATCGAGTCCGACCATGTCAGTATAAAAACGGACCGAGCGCTCGAGGTCGGTCACATTCAGGGCCACATAGCCCAGCTTGCGGTAGCGAAAAGGGATCATGGTGGACGGCCTTAGAGAATGATGCTCACGCGCCCTTGCGGACGCAATGAATCGAGGTCGAGCGTACAGCGCTTCCTAGCGATGCGCAGGCCGACGTCGCTGCGAACGATGGCATGTTCGCTGCTGCCGATATAGGTATCGGTCACGCCGGACTTGGTGCGGTAGGTGACAAAGGCGCTGCTCACCCGGCAGCGGTCGCCGCTGCTGTCCAGGATGCGCACATTGCTCACCAGATGGCGGGTCTTCGAGCGCGGGTATTCCGCAAAGGCGGTTTTCTTCATCAGCCGCTTGACGCGCTCGCTCAGGCGGAAGGCATCGTCGGCGATGTAAAACAGGTTGTTTTCCGGGGATGCGTCCTTGGGCAGATCGGTGGATGGCACCTCATAGCGGGCGTCGGCGGTGTAGAGAGCCAGCCACTCCGGGAGCTGCCAGTCGTCAAGCAGGGCTGCCTCAAGGTACAAAAAGTCTTCAATTTCGCCGCGGGTGAATGCTTGTGCTTGCATGGTGGGGGCCTCCTCTTCAGCGTGCGTTGTTGGCTTGTTCGATGCGGGCGTTCCACTCGGTCCAGAAGGCGCGCATCTGGACTTCGTCGTCCATCGCCGGCTGCGCCTTGCCCATGCCCTTGGAGATGTCGTTCCAGCCGGCCTCGCGCATGTTTTCGTAGCCAGCCTGGCACTGCTGCAGCGCCTCGACGTCGTCAGGCGTGGCAAAGCCGCCCGGCCCCAGGAATTCGAGAAAGTTCTCCAGCCGCGACTTGCGCGACCATTCGCTTTCGTCCGCCGGCGCCAGCGCCCAGGCATTGACATGCAGTTGGTTGGGCGCCAGCGGATAGAAAGTGCGCACCGTGACCGCCATGATGTCGTTGATGATCAGGTTGGGGAAGATCAGCAGGTTGCGGTTTTTCAGCGCGATGCGCTGGGCTCGTTCCTCGCCAAAACGCTGGGTCAGGCCATCGACGAGGCGACCGATATCGGCCTTGCCCTGCTCGCCCCAAGCCGGAATCCACTGCCCGATCGGACGACCCCAGGGACCGGTGTATTCGATCACCGCATGACCGTTGCCCAGGTCACGGCCCACGCCCACCAAGCCCACGGCAGCCAGCGAACCGGCGGTGCCCTTCAGGTAGTCAAGGTAACTCGCATGGGTGGTCGCGGCGTGGTAGCCGTCGATGCTGTTCTCGACCAGCAGCTTCCAGTTGGCGCGGATGCTGTATTCCTGCGTGCCGCCGACAATCACCATGCCGGCTTCGGACGGGTCGGCCACCAGGTCCAGGTATTCGCGCGCATTGCCCAGGTAGGTCGGCAGGTCGACGATGTCGGGGTCAAAGGCAACGAAGTAAAAGCCGCGGTACTCCTCCAGCCGGGGGGCCCGCACCAGGTTGGCGTCGCCGTGGTCGTTGAAGCCGTCGCAATAGGACTCCTTGCCCGGCTGGCTCTTGAGCGCGCCGTCGCTGCCGAACACCCAGCCGTGGTAGAAGCACTGGAAGTTCTTGGCCTTGCCCGCGCGGTCGCGGCACACCGTGGCGCCGCGATGCGGGCAGGTGTTCATGAAGGCGTTGACCCGGCCGTTGGCATCGCGGTTGAAGATCAGGTTGCGCCCGGCCACCGTACGGGTGACGAACTGGGCGGGTTCGGTGACCTCCGAGGCATGCCCCAGATAAAGCCAGCAGCGGTTGAAAATGGCGTCACGCTCGGCTTCGAACACATCGGTGCTGACAAAGGCCGCGCGCGGCACCTTGAACAGATTTTGCGTGTTGTCGACATGCAGCTTGATGACTTTGGAAATGTCTTTCATGGGGTGTTTTCCTTTTCCAGGCGGGTAAGATGTCGGTCTGAAATTCGGGACAAGGCGGGTGTGGGCACGGCGGCGGCGCGTCACACCCCGAGGTAGTGGTTCAACAGGGCCTGATCGGCGCGCAGCGTGGCACTCGGCCCCTGCGCCACCACGGCGCCGCGTGACATGACCGCGACCTCGTCGGCCACGTTGAACACGGTGTCAAGGTTCTGGTCAACCACGATCAGCGCCATGCCGCTGCCCCGCAGCGAGCGCAGCACCGCCTGAATTTCGTGGACGATCAACGGTGCCAGTCCTTCGGTCGGTTCGTCGAGAATCAGCAAGCGTGGGTTGGTGAGCAGCGCACGGCCAATGGCCAGCATCTGCTGCTCGCCGCCGGACAAGGCGTCGCTGCGGTTGCGTCGGCGCTCGCCAAGGCGAGGGAAGACGTCCAGCACGTGCTCCAGCGTCCAGCCGGTCGCTCCGTTGGCGGGTGGCCGGGCCGCCAGCGTGAGGCTCTCCATCACGGTCAGGGACGGGAACACTCCGCGGTTCTCGGGCACATAGGCGACGCCCATCCGCGCGATCTCGTGCGTGGCCCGCCCGGCCAGCGGCTGGCCGTCGAACAGCACCCGGCCGGCGGCCAGCGGCATCAAGCCCACCATGCTGCGCAGCGTGGTGGTCTTGCCCGCGCCGTTGCGGCCGATCAGGCCGAGAAAGGTCGACGCGTCGGCGCGCAGACTGACGCCGTGCAGCACCGGTGTCACACCGTAGGCGGCGGAAATATTCTGCAGCTCAATCAAGATGGCGCCCCTTGAAATAGATCTCCTGCACCCGCGCGCTGTCGCGAATTTGACTTGGCGTTCCCTGTTCAAACAGCGCGCCCTGCTCGAACACGAACACGTGGTCGGTCAGGCCCTCGATCACCTTGAGATCGTGCTCGATGATCACCAGGGTCAGCGCCCGGGGCAGGCTGGCGCGCAGCATGTCGACCACCGCATGGGTCTCCTCTTCGCTCATGCCGGCAGTGGGCTCATCCAGCAGCAACAGCCGCGGCTCGGTCGCCAGCGCCAGGGCCATCTCGAGTTGGCGCAGCTCGCCATACGACAGCGCCGTGGCCGGTGCCGCCGCCTTGGCGGCCAGACCAACCTTCTCGACATAAGTCATGGCATGCTGGTCGAGGTGGTGGTCGCGCGAGCGCGGCGTCCAGAAATCAAAACTGCGCCGCAACTCGCGCGACTGCACCGCCAGCCGCACGTTCTCCAGCACACTGAATTCAGGGAACACACTGGTCTTCTGGAAGCTGCGGCCAATGCCGAGATGGCTGCGCCGCTCGGCTGGCAGCGCCGTGATGTCGGCGCCGTCGAGATGGATGGACCCCGAGGTCGCCGCCAGGGTGCCGGTCAGCAGGTTCAGCAGCGTGGTCTTGCCCGCTCCGTTGGGGCCGAGCACACCATAGCGCTGGCCGGGCAGCAGTTGCAGGTCGACGTTGCGCAAGGCCAGGAAGCGGCCATAGGCCAGCGTCAGACCGCGGGTTTCGAGCACCGGTGCCGTCATGTCAGCCACCCTCTTTCGGCAACGCCGGTACTGCGTCGGCGCCAGGCCGCTGCGAGCCCGGACGGCACCAGCGGTGCCAGGCGTTGGCCAGTAGCGGCACCAGCCCGTTGGGTGCATAGAGCACCATCAGCACAAACACCATGCCCAGCACCAGGCGCCAGTGGTCGGTCAGCGCGCCCAGGTAATGAAACAGCGCCAGAAACAGCGCGGCCCCGACCAGCGGGCCGTACAGGCTGCCGATACCGCCCAGAATCACCATCAGAATGACCTCGCCGGACGTGGTCCAGAACAACAGCGCCGGGTCTACTAGACTGAACAGGCTGGCGTGCAAGGCGCCCGCGACTGCGGCAACAGCCCCAGCCATCACGAAGCCGATCAACTGAAAGCGCCGCACCGGGTAGCCGAGCGCCCGCATGCGCATGGGGTTCTGGCGGATGCCGGCAAAGACCGCGCCGAGTGGCGAGGCATCCAGGCGCTTGAGGCCCAGCAACAGCGTGATCAGCAGCAGCAGCGCGACGTAGTAAAAGGTGATGCCGTTGTCCAGCGACAACCAGTAGGGCACACCATCCCCCGCCCATAGCGAAGGACGCGGGATCGACGAAATGCCGTTGATGCCGCCCGACCAAGCCTGCGTGGACAGCACCAGCACATAAAACAACTGGCAGAAGGCGATCGTGATCATGACAAAGCCGACGCCCCCCAGCCGCAGCACCATCGCCCCTACGACCAGCGACACCACGACACCCACCAGCAGCGCCGCCGCGAGCAACACAAACAGGTTCTCGGCCACGTGGCGCAGCATGAAGGCGGCCAGATAGGCGCCGACGCCCAGAAACAGGCCGTGGCCGAAACTGATCAGGCCGAGGCGGCCGATCAGGATGTTCAGGCTCAACGCGAACATTCCGGTGATCAGTATCTCGATCACAAACTCGGTCTGCGTGCCGCGCGTGAGGTGCGGCAGCGCGACTGCGATGACCAGCAGCGCCAGAAGCGGCCAGCGCTTGTACTTGGGGTTCATCGGGCTACGCTCCCCATGATGCCTTGCGGCCGAATCAGCAACACCGCCACCAGGATCAGATAGATCACCGCAGTGGAGAACTCAGCGGCAAAGACCTGGCCGACCACGGTCGCCGCGCCGATCAGCAGGCTCGCGATCAGGGCGCCGGCCAGCGAGCCCATGCCGCCGACCACCACCACTACCAGCGCGGAGATCAGTATCTCGCTGCCCATGCCGGGATAGGCGTTGAAAATCGGCACCGCCAGCACGCCAGCCAGCCCGGCCAGCGCGGCGCCCACGGCAAATACGCCGCCGAAGAGCCTGCGTACATTGATGCCGAGGGCCTCGGCCATTTCACGGTCGTCAACGCCAGCGCGCACCATGGCCCCCAGGCGAGAGCGACCAAACGCCAGCAGCAATGCCGCGATGACCAGGATGCCAACCGCCACCACGAAGACGCGGTAAGTGGGCAGCGACACACCGGCCAGCACCACCGAACCGGCAAGCTCGGGTGGCAGCGTCAGCGTCTGGATCGGGGCACCCCAAATGATGCGAACCAGTTCGTCAAAACAGAACACCAGCCCGAGCGTCAGCAGCACCTGCGGATACATGCCGCGGCCGTAGGTACGCGAGAGCAAGGCGCGCTCGACCAGCACGCCTACCGCCGCCGTGAGCAGCGGCGCCAGCAGCACGGCAAGGTAGAAGTTGCCGATGCCACGTGCAATCGTGATGCCAAAATACGCACCCACCATATAGAGCGCGCCATGCGCGAGGTTGACGACGTGCATCAGGCCGAAAATAAGCGACAGGCCGGACGCGATGAGAAATAGCAGCACACCCATTTGCAAGGCGTTGAGAATCTGCTCGATGATGATCTGCATGGTGATTTGACGTATTCAGGGCCGAACCCCGCGCAGGCCGGCAACGCCGGCGCGCGGGGGGTCAGCTTGTCCGACTTACAGCGTGCAGCCCTCGCCCTTGTCAGTCACCTGCTCATAGGTTTTCAGGATTTTGTGGCCCAGTGTGCCGTCAGCGCGCTTGATGACCTCGCCGACATAGATGTTCTGCACCACGTTGCCGGTCCTCGGGTCGATGCGGAAATAGCCGCGCGGGCTGTCCACCTGGATGCTGGTCAAGGTCTTGCGCACCTTGGCCTTGTCGCTCAGATCACCCTTGAGCGCCTCCACGGTGGCGAGCATCAGCTTGGCCGTGTCGTAACCCTGCACGTGCATGACGTGCGCCACCTTGTTGTATTTTTTCTGGAACCGGGCCTGGAAGGCGCGGTTGCGCGGTGTGTCGAGGCTGGCCATGTAGTGGCCGCTGACCAGCACGCCGAGCGCCGCGTCGCCCATCGCGGGGAAGAACAGCTCATCGGCCATGTAGACCGGCCCCATGAGCTTGAGCTTGGGTCCGCGCACGCCGGCCTGCGTGACCTGTGTGATGAATCGCGGCGCGGCACTGCCGGCCAGGAAGGCCCACACCATGTCAACCTCAGCCTGCTTGGCGCGGATGCTGGTGATGATCGGCGCGAAGTCAGCCGTGCCCAGGGCCGGCCACTCCTCCTGCGGCGCCTTGCCACCCTTTTCCATGAAGCCCTGGCGGAACGCGCCCGCCTGCTCCCGGCCGGAATCGTAGTTGGCACTGACCGTCAGCGCCGACTTGCCGATGTTTTCAGCCGCGTACTGACCCATCGAGTGATTGACCTGCCAGTTCGAGAACGAGGTGCGCACGATGTACGGGCTGCAGTTCTTGCCGGTGATCTCGTTGTTGCCGGCATTGGCCACCAGCAGGAAAGTTTTGGACCGGTGGATCTCGTCGCGGATGGCTCCCACCACGTGCGAGGCAATCGGCCCGACGATGAAATCAACGTTGTCGTCCTTGGTGTAGCGGCGCACCATCTGCAGCGAGACCTTCGGGTCTTCCTTGTTATCCTCCTTGAGGACCACGATCTTGCGGCCCGCGACCTGGCCGCCGGCCTCTTCGATGGCGAGGTCAAATCCCTCCTTGACCGCCTCGCCATAGACCGCAAAAACCTGCGAAAAGGGGAGCAATAGACCCACCTTGAGGTCTTTGCCTTGGGCGGCAGCGGGCGTGCTGGCCGCGAACGACAGGGCCATCGCAGCGGCCAAGACGGTATTTTTGAATGCTTTCATGTTCTCTCCTTTTGTTGCTACCGAGCGGGATTGAATCAACCCGGATTTCGCCTGAACTCGATCAGCACAAAAAACAAACAGGTTAGCCTGTTTAAGTGCCACTACAGTTAAAGCCCGGTTCGGGGCGAACCATCCGTCCAAACCTCAAATGAGCCATAGCGATATTATCTTTTTATCTTTTTATCTTTCTATTATCGATAACCCTAATAATTGTCGAGATTCCTCTTGATTCGATCACTTAATCGCGTGCCATCGAACATCCGCCCTCTTGCTTTTTGCTCATCTCAGACCTGGCTTCGTTCAAAAAAGCGGTCGGCAAAAATGTTCTCTGTTGCCACGCCCAGTCGAGACAGCAGCGCCTCGGCGGCGTCCACCATGGGCGGCGGCCCGCACAGATAGGCCTGGCTGTCCGCCAAGTCGGGCGCCTGCGATGCATAGTCGGCTACCAGCCCGCGTGCGCCGCGCCAGTCGCTATCGTTCGGCTCGGACGAAAGGACCGGCAGAAAACGAAATGCAGCGCCCCATTGACCTGAAATTTCATCGATTTCCGACAGGCAGTAGAGATCGGCCTGGGTGCGGGCACCGTACAGCAAGGTGACGGGCCGCGCACACCCAGCGCGACGCGCATGTTCGAGAATGCATTTGAGTGGCGCCAGTCCGCTGCCGCCCCCGATGCAAACGATCGGGGCGTCGCCATCGCGTAGCCGGAACCCGCCTTGCGGCCCCCGCACCTGAACCGGCGCACCAAGACGATCACCAGCAAACAGCCAGCCCGTGAACACTTCCCCAGGTACCCGACGAATGTGAAAACTCACCTCGTCGGTTGATTCGCAGTTCTTGGCGTCCGCAAACGAATAGCTGCGCGCGCCCTGAATGGCCTCGACGCTCAACTCGGCATACTGGCCGGGCACAAAGCTGATGGGCCGGTCCAGCCGCAGCTTGAGTTCCACGATATCGCCGGTAAGCGGCGCCACACGCGCGATCCGGCCGTCAAATGCCTGAGCGACAGCGACCGGCTCCGACAGCGAGAGCAGCCAGATCGACAGGTTCGAGCGGGGCAAGGTCTGGCAACCGAGCCTGAAACCGGCTTGATAGTCCGCCCCGGACAACGCGCGCGCCGATGAGTCGAGCTCGGAGATCCTGCCTTCATCGAGCCGATAGCGGCAGCTACCGCAGGTTCCAACCTTGCAGTCATGCGGAAAGCCGATGCCGCTTTCCAGTGCCGCCTCCAGCAGCGTTTTTCCAGAAGGCACTGCGAACTGCAATCCATGCGAGCTGACCGTGATCTCCAGGGGCTCTTTTTTACCAAACATATTTGGAATTCCAGCGAGCATGCACAAGGCTCTGATCACTTTCATCCGATACTCCTTTTCCTTGGTCGGAATCGAAGCATCTACGACCACAGCAAACGGACGAGCTTGTGTGAGTCCCCCGACAGAGCCGGGGCTTACCTTGTAACGAGTTATTCAGCGTGCTCTGCCTGCTGCAGGCCGACGATCACTTCACCGCTAATACGATAGCTCTTGCCCCGAAACAGCGCTATGGTTTTCCCGCCACGCGTGCGTACCGTGACGTCATAGACACCGGTGCGACCGGACAGAGAACGTTCGACGGCTTCGGCCTCCAGGATGTCGCCCTCCTTGGCTGGCGCCAGAAAGTCGATGTGGCAGGCAGAAGCCACCGTGTTTTGATTGTAACTATTGCAGGCGTAGGCAAAGGCGCTATCAGCTAGGGTAAAGATGTAGCCGCCGTGACAGATATGGTGGCCATTGACCATGTCCGCACGCACAGGCATGGACGTCATGGCGTAACCGGGCTTGACACCGAGTATTTGCATAGCCAGTGCATTGGTGGCGCAGTCGCGAGACCACATGGCAGCGCAGACTTCTTCGGCCAGCGCCTGCGGATCAGGATGTTGTTCAATCATGGGAATTCTTTCCGGCAAAAAATATTTCAAGGGCATCAGATCAAGGCCACACGATAAAACGGCCTGGGGGCAATAACAATCTTCAGTTTATTTTGAAGCAAAGCTTTTGATGGGACAGCCTTGGTGCGTGACCCAGTTCGCCTTGACGGTGCAATGGCCGTCGACGTCCAGAGTGGCGCGCGCATTCGACCCCTCTGACAGGAGCGCGACACCAGCTTCAAGGTAGCCGAGCGGCCGGTGCGGTCACAGTTGTCCGTCAGCAAGACCTCCTTCGTAGCGAATGAATCCGTCCAGCCGGGAGGTGGGGCAGCATCCACGCCATTTTCTTCAGCTTAATCGACGAAAGCGGGTTGTCCACAATAATAAAAACTTTCAGACGGGGATATCGGCGCAGGTGCCGGCATCGAGCGCCGCGAAAACCTGGTCGTCTTCCACCTTGACCGGATAGACCGTCAGGGCCCTGGTGCACGGAGAGGCCGTCACGGCACCGGTGCGGATATCAAAGCACCCACTGTGAAAAGGACATTCGATTTCACCATCGATGATGTCCCCCTCCGACAAAGACGCTGCGCCGTGCGTGCAGGTGTCATCGATCACGAAGAACTCATCGGAGAGGCGCACCAGCGCCAGCGGTGCACGCCCCCCGAGATTAACTTGCAGTGCGCAACCAGGTTCCACATCTCCGGTTCGCGCGATGAAGGTCAGTGACTTGGCATTACTCACAAAAGACCCCTGATTTCCAGATAAAGTTGTTTCAATGTGCATGGTCGTATTCATGTTCAATCCTTCCTCTGTTGGCCATGCGTCATGCGAGAGCAGACAGTGATTCGCCCAAACCGAAGTAGGCTTCCCGCACCGCGGGGTCCTGCATCAGGCTCTCGCCCTCACCGGCGCGCACGATACGCCCCGTCTCAATGACGTAAGCCCAGTCCGCCATCGGCAGCGCCACGTGCGCATTCTGCTCAACCAACAGGATCGTCATACCCTCCCGCCGCAACCGTTTGATGACAGAGAAGACCTCTTCCACAATCAGCGGCGCCAGTCCCATTGAGGGCTCATCAAGCAGGAGCAAGCGCGGCTTGCTCATCAAGGCCCGCGCAATCGCGAGCATTTGCTGCTGCCCACCGGACAGGAGACCGGACGCTTGCGCCTTCTTGGCGACCAAGGCAGGAAAAAGGTCATAGATGCGCTCTAATTCACGTTCAACTTCTACCCGAGGGCGCAGGTACCCACCAAGACGAATATTAGCCTCCACTGACAACTCACCGAAAACCCGACGCCCCTCCGGGCAGTGCGCCATGCCGTGCGCCACCCGACGGTACGCCGCCATGTCGACGATATTTTCCCCCGCCAGTTCGATGCTACCGCCCGCTGCTGGCTGGAGACCGGAAATCGTGCGCAACAGGGTGGTTTTTCCAGCGCCGTTGCTACCCACCAGAGCGACCAGGGCGCCTTCCATGACCTCGATTGAAATATCTCGAAGACAATGAATATGTCCGTAAAAGGTGTTGAGTTCATTGACGCGCAGAAGCGGCTTGCCGGTTGCCGAGCGAGCGGAATGTAGTGCTGATCCGTTGTTTAACATGATTTTCAATGGTTCGTGCCGAGATAGGCTTTGACAACTTCCGGATCGCGAACGACAAAATCCGGTGTACCTTGTGCAATCTTTCGCCCGTAGTTCAAAACAATGACTTGATCGGAGATTCCCATCACAAGCTTCATGTCATGCTCAATCAACACGACCGTTATATTGTGCTCAGTCAGGCGCTTGATCAACTGACCGATCTCGACCGTTTCGCGCTGGTTCAGCCCGGCGGCCGGCTCATCGAGCAGAAGAAGCCGTGGCTCCGCCATCAGCGCGCGCGCAATTTCCAGCCGTTTGAGCGCACCATACGAGAGTGCGTCCGGCATGGTTTGAGGGTCAACCTCAACACCGACCATCTGCAGCAACTCCCGTGCTCGCACGCTCAGATCACTGTCTCGCCGCACCAGCTCGGGAGGCCGAAAAATACCTGCCCATATTCCCGCACGCGCGCGCGCATGCGCGCCTAGCAACACGTTCTCTTCGATCGTCAGATTGCGAGCGATTTTCAGGTTCTGGAATGTCCGGGCCACGCCCAGCTTGGCCAGGTGATGCGGAGGGAGCCTAGCCAAGCTGCGCCCAGCAATGAACACTTCGCCGGCGCTGGGCTGATACAGCCCGCTGAGCACGTTCAACAGCGTCGTCTTGCCAGCGCCATTGGGACCAATCACCGAATGCACCTGCCCGGCGCACAACGAGAACGAAACGTCCTCCAGCACGGCGGGGCCCCCAAAGTGTTTATGCAGCCCTTGCACACGCACGATATCGTTCACGCTGCGATCAGTAGCCAACTCAGCAACGTCTAAATGCGTACTCATGAAGCCTTCCTCCCCTTTCGACCTCGATACCAGGCCGTCAATGTCGGCACCATGCCACGCGGCAAGAGCAGCACAGTGGACAGCAGGATCAGGCCGACCACAAGAACCTCATATTCGGCCGCCCCCGCCAATAAGTTGGGTAGCAAAGTGACAATGACAGCACCCAACACGGCCCCGGCAACCGACCCAATGCCGCCGATGACCGCCATCATCACGAATTGAACCGAGTGCGTGAACGAGGCCGAAGCAGGGGTGATAAAGCCCGCATAATGGGCGTATAAGGCCCCCATCAATCCGGTCAACGCGGTCGACAACACGAAAACCCGCACCTTGTAGCCGCGTACATCAACACCGACGGAAGTCGCGGCGATCTCGGCATCATGCAGCGTACGAAGGGCGCGACCGGCAGGAGAACGAAGCAGGTTGTAGGACCCGACAGTGGCGAACACCAGCACGAACAACAACACGAAATACCATACCATCTCACCTTGCAGTGAAAAGCCCAAAACGCCAAACGGCACAACCGACATACCATCGGGCCCGCCGGTCAGATGCTGCTCGTTGCGCAACACAATACTCAACATCATGCCGATGCCGAGCGTCGCCACGGCAAGATAGTAGCCTGACAAGCGCAGGAACAAACGCGCAACACACCAGCCAAGCACTGCCGTTCCAAGCACCGCCAGCGCCAGCGCCAGCAGCGTGGGCAGCCCTTGCGGACCACCAAGGTAGGCCGAGACATAGGCACCGAACGCAAAGAAACCGGCGTGACCCAGGCTGAGCTGCCCGGTCGTACCGAGCAACAGCGTCATGGAAATGGCAACCACTGCGTTGATCATCACCAGATTGGCGACGGCAATATAAAAAGAATTGGAAATAAGGATAGGCACCAAGGCCAAGGCCAAGACCAAAACAAATAGCAGCGAGTAGCGTGCAAATACCCTTTGGCCGATCACGCTCTTGATTGGAGCTGCGGCTACGCCGGACGGTTTAATTAAAAGCTCATTCATCATGATTCATCTCTAAACTCTTTCAATCGGCGCTTTTCCAAGCAAACCGTTCGGTTTGACGAGAAACAGCAAGGTGATCATCAAGAAGGGGACCGCATCCTTGTATGCTGACGACAGATAGCCCGCCGTCATCGACTCACCCAGGCCAATCAGCAAGCCGCCGAGGACGGCACCGAGTGGACTGCCCATGCCGCCTATGATGGCCGCGATGACCGCCTTGAGGCCGACCATCACACCAACGTCATAGTAGGTATAGGTAATTGGCGCCGTCACGATGCCACCGACCGCGCCAAGGGCAGCGGCAAAGGCAAAGGCCAGCATCAACACACCGCGCACATTAATCCCCATGAGCTGGGCAGTCTCCGGATCGAGCGACGCTGCCACAAATCCACGCCCAGCCCGGCTGTAGCGAAAAAACCAGCCCAAAATCAGCAGTATCACAACTGTGATGCCGATCACCCACAAGACCTGCGGCAGGATGGTCGCCCCCCCGATCATCAAGGGATCATTGCCACTGAAGGCCGGAACCGAGCGCGTCTGTGTACCCCAAAAGACATGCACCACGCCGCGCACGACCATTCCAAACGCCACCGTCATGATAATGACCTCAAGCAGACCTGACCGCTCCAAAGTCCGTGAAAACAACTTTTGCAGCAGCAGCGCCACCGCCAGCGTGACCGCAATGGCGGCGGCCATGGCGGGCAACAGCGGGATTCCAGCCTGCATCAGAACAGCGGTAGTCATGCCACCAAGCATGACCGACTCCCCTTGAGAAAAGTTAAGTGCCCCGCTTGCGTTGTAGACGAGCATGAAACCGAGAGCCACCAGTGCATAGCGTGCGCCCTCGGTCAGACCGGCAAAGAGAAACTGAATGAATGCGGCGTCCATAATCACTCCTTTTCAACGAGTTTCCATCGACCATTCTTGACCTGTACGATCCGCAAGGAGTCGGGGGTCAAGCCAACGTGGTCGGTCTCGTTCATCCGGAAATGCCCTGTCACACCCACAAAGTCGTTGCCTTTTTCGATGGCATCGCGAATTTTGGCGGGCTCGATACTGCCACTGCGCCGCACCGCCTCCCGGATGGCGAAGAACGCGTCATGTGCAGTACCCGCAAAGAAGGAAGGGGCTTCGTTGAATTTGGCGCGGTAGGCCTTCACATAAGCCTGCACCACCGGTTGCTGGGGGTCGCTGGTGGGCAATTGATCCCATACCAGGAGGGATACATTTGCCATGATCATGTCTTCCGCCGCACCGCCCGCCAATCTGACAAAATCGTTCGACGCAAGGCCATGGGTTCCGTAGTGCGGCACGGTGATGCCGAGTTGCTTGTAGTTCTTGGTGGCAATGATCGCCGGCTCGCCGAAGCCACAATTCAAGACTGCCTGCAAACCCGGCTCCTGGCGCAGCTTGGTCAGCTGTACGGTCATGTCCGTGTCCTTGGCGTTGTAGGACTCATCGCGCAGAATCTTGACGCCTTTTTCCGGTGCCAATTTCTGCGCGGCTGAGAGACAGGATCGACCGAACGCATCGCTGCCGGCAATGATGCCGATGCTCTTGATACCGCGACCCAGCATGTGGTCGTACAGGCGACTCACCACCATCGCATCGGTATGGATCGTCTTGAATACAAATTTCTTGACCGGCTCAACAATCGCAGAACCCGCACCCAACGAAACCATGGGGATACCCGCCCGCTCCACCAGCGGGATGGCCGACATCGTCGGGCCCGTCAGTGAGCAGCCGATGATGACGTGAACCTTGTCATTCTCGATCAGACGCTTGACCAGCGTATTGGCACGCGATGCATCCGATTCGTCATCGTAGCCGCGGAACTCAACTTTGCGGCCATCGATGCCGCCAGCGGCGTTGATGGCTTCGACGGACATCTCGACGGTTTTCATGGCGCCAGCTCCGGCGTAGGACGCTGGGCCAGTAACGGAAAAACATCCACCGATTTTCAACGGCGGCTTGGTTTGAGCTGCCGCCGGCAACAAGGCGGACACACACACGACGGCGGTAGCCATCAAACATTTCATGGGTTTACGTAGTTTCAACATTTTTGTCTCCTGGGGTTTCACGTTTTATGCACGGGGGTAATTTTCAAGGGGGTACTTGACGGGGCTCTACAAGGTCAAGCAATTTCGAGTTGCCAGGGCAGGGGCACTGCACCGCCAGACAGCCATTTCTTCAACTCGCCTTTCTTCAGCTTGGCGTTGGATGTCTTGGGCAGTTCATCGACAAACACCACATGCTTGGGCGTTTCGGGGCGGCTGAGCCTGCCGTGACAAAAATCGATAAGCGCCTGCCCCGTCACATCGCTGTGCGAAGGTTTTCGGACGACCACAGCGACTACTGCCTCGCCCCATTCCGTGTGCGGCACGCCGACCACGGCCACCTCCTCCACCGCCGGGTGCTCGACCAGAATCGCCTCGACCGTGGTCGGAAACACTTTCACCGCGCCGGTGATGATCAGGAACTTCTGCCGATCCAGCAGATACAGATAGCCGCGCTCGTCGAGCCGCCCGATGTCGTTGGTGCGCAGCCAGCCGTCCGGCATCGCTTCCGCCGTAGCCTCAGGCAGGTTGCGGTAACCCTTCATCATGGTATTGCCGCGCAGCCAGATCTCGCCGGATTGGCCGATCGGCACCGGTTGGCCCGCCTCGTCGCGAATCGAGCAGTCGTAGCTCATGCTAATGCGGCCGACAGACTTGAGCAGCTCTATCTCCTCGCGCAGCGCATGCTCGTGGTCGGCATCGGTCAGGTAGCTGATCCAGCCAGCTGCGGTTTCGGTCATCCCATAGATCTGCAGCAGCTTGATCCCCTTGAAGGTCGCCCTCGCATCACGGATCAACTTGGGCGTGGCGGGCGACGAACCGTACACCATCATGCGCAGCGAGGACAGATCGTAGTCCTGATTGGCGCGGATTTCAGTAATCGCGCGATGCAACACGGTGGGCACCATAAAGCCAACCGTGACGCGGAAGCGTTCGATGTCGCGCAGGTAGGCCGGGAGATTAAACCCACCATCCGGAACTATGGTCGTCATCCCGTTGCCAAGTCCCAACACATAACACATGACAAGTACCCACGCCGAAGATCCTGGAACACTCCAAACGTCGTCTGGACCGAAGCCGAAGTGACTCAACGAATGAACGATGCAGTTGACACTGCTCTGCTGGGGCAGCATCACGCCCTTGGGCACGCCGGTCGTGCCGGAGGTGTAGCTGACAAAAAGGATGTCGTCGGGCGCCAGCGCTGGCCAGTGCGGCTCACCCTCGGCTTTCGCCAGCAAGCTTTCGTAGTCGCGCTCCAGACCATGGCCTGCGCCATAGCCAATCAGCGTGATGCCCAGTGCCTTGAGCTCGTCCAGCCGCTCGGCGACCAGATGCCGGCAGCGCGTATCCAACAGCAGGAACTTGACCTCGCTGTCCTTCAGCACGTGCAGCATCTCGGGCCAGACGTACCCTGTATTGAGCCCGACCCGCGGCGCCGCGATCTTCATGCAGGCAAAGAAGTGCTCATACACCTCGATGCTTTC
>Ga0308010_1000443_pt1 | contig 28416 bp, 32 predicted proteins | sample Neamet129_FD_202368 | JGI IMG/M metagenome (GOLD analysis project Ga0308010, IMG submission 202368) | Marine microbial communities from water near the shore, Antarctic Ocean - #129 | ecosystem: Environmental > Aquatic > Marine > Unclassified | place: Southern Ocean | collected 2014-07-24 | reverse complement strand
CCATATAACGCATATAATTTGGACCAGAGAAATAGTCCTCAATTTTAAGTTTTTTATCCGCTTTTGGTTTTTCTACTGCAACACTTTTTTGAGTTTCTGAGACATTAACTTTTTTCTCGTTTTTGTTACAAGAAACAAGTATTAACCCTAAAATTAATACAAATCCTATTTTCTTAATCACTTTTAGATATATCATAATATTGTTGTTTTTTTAAAATTCAGATCAAATTTGAGGAATAATTAATGCGCCTACAGTCACATAGGTTACATATAAAACATTAATATTAATTTGTTTTTTTATAACTCCAAATCGCTAATCCATTCATTATAAAAGCATACAGAATTGTTTTGGATAATTGCGGTAGAATATCCATAAAACCAGAACCTTTAAGCATAACCATACGCATTACTTCTACAAAGTATTTAATAGGGTTAAATTCTGTAAGAATCTGAGCCCATTCAGGCATACTCTCAATAGGCGTAAATAAACCGCTCATCAAGATAAAAATCACTGTAAAAAACCAAGCAATAAACATCGCTTGCTGTTGTGTGTCTGTAAAGTTTGAAATGAACAGGCCTATGCCTAGAATAACTAATATATAAATGGAAGTATATAAATACATCAAGGGTAAACTTCCTACAATAGGCACATTGAAGATAACTCTAGCGATTATAAGTCCAACTGTTAGTATACCCATCCCAATGACCCAAAACGGAAATAATTTGCCAATTATAAACTGGCTTTTTCTGATAGGTGTAACGTTTATTTGCTCCAACGTGCCTATTTCTTTTTCGCGGACAATATTCATTCCTGAAAGAAAAAGTGTAATCATAGTTACCAGTAAAACCAGTATACCAGGAACCATAAAGGTTTTGTAATTTAAGGTTTCATTATACCAGAATAAAGGGACGGTTTCAATATTTATTGGCTGAATTTGCTTGTCTGAAACTTGAAATAAATCAACTTTTAAATTTTTATTAAAACGTTGCACGATCTGAGTTACATATACATTCTCAACACCAGCTGCTGCTCCATCAATCGCATTAATGGTTATTCCTAAATTGTTGTGTTTTTCCTTTTGTAAATCACGTTCAAAATAGTTTGGAATTTCTAATAGAACATCAACCTCTCCTTTAAGCATCGCAGCACTTGCTAATTGCTCAGATGGAAAATCTGTCGACACTTCAAAATAAGTTGAAGCATTAAATTTTTCTATTAATGCTCTTGATGTTGATGTGTGATCGCTATCAATATAACCAAATTTGATATTCTTAACTTCAAAAGTGGCAGCATTAGATAGAATAATGAGTTGCAATAAAGGCAAAACAAAAATTATAGGAAGCATCCCTTTATTTCTAAAGATTTGTTTAAACTCTTTTTGTATGATATATAGAATTATTTTCATTACTCTAATCTGATTTTATATTTCTTTACACTTAATCCAATAAAAAATACAGTCATACCAAATAAGATTAGAGTTTCTTTCCATACGTATTGTAGTCCTACACCTTTAAGCATTATACCTTTAATAATGATTATAAACCATTTAGCAGGAATTATATTACTAATAACTTGCAACGGTATTGGCATACTGGAAATAGGGAAAATAAAACCAGATAATAAAATTACAGGAAGCATTAGTCCCATAAGTGAAATCATCATCGCTGTCTGTTGTGTTGCTGAAATAGTTGAGATTAAGATTCCTAGAGCCAAAGCTGAAATAATAAATAAGATGCTCTCCAATCCTAATAAAACTAAACTACCTTGAACTGGCATTTTAAAGATAAAAATGCTTAGTACAATAATAACTAATGCATTAATAATGGATAGGAAAATATAAGGAAACACTTTACCTATAATTACTTGAAGCGGTTTTAATGGTGAAACCAGTAAAATTTCCATTGTCCCTAATTCTTTTTCTCTGGTGATAGAAATTGAGGTCATCATTGCAGAAACTAACATTAAAATAATGGTCATAACACCTGGAACAAACATATACACGCTTTTTAATTCTGGGTTGTAAACCATGCGCGTTCTTGGAACTATTTGATATTCAATGGTAATATCTTTGTTTAATTCCTTTTGATACTGTGTAAGAATCGCATTTACAAAATTACTAATGGTGTTTGCGGTATTTGGGTCTGTAGCATCTGTAATTATCTGTAGGGTTGCATTGTGATCTTTGATTAGATTTTTACTAAAATCTTTTTCAAAATTTAAAACTGCTTTTACTTTTCCTTTTTTAAAAATGGTTTCAATATCAGATTCTTTTTCAATAAATTGATTGACACTAAAGTATTTTGAAGCTGAAATTTTATTAATAATTTCTTCTGTAGTTGCATCTTTAGAATGATCTAAAATAGCAATATCTACATTATTGATTTCATTAGTTATGGCGAAGCCAAACAACAAAATTTGTGCAATTGGCATTCCGAAGAGAATAAACAACGAACGCCTATCTCTAAAGATATGGTAGAATTCTTTTTTTATGAAACCTATAAACCTTTTCATCCTCTTGCTAGTTTTAGAAATACATCATTCATATTATCTGCTTTAAACTGTTCTTTGAGTTTCTTTGGTGTATCTAAAGCTTCAATTTTTCCGTTTACCATGATTGAAACTCTATCACAATATTCTGCTTCATCCATGTAATGTGTCGTTACAAAAACGGTTGTTCCTTGATGTGCAGCTTTATAAATCATTTCCCAAAACTGACGTCTGGTAATAGGGTCTACTCCTCCTGTTGGTTCATCTAAAAACACAATTTTAGGATCGTGAAGTAAAGACACAGAAAAAGATAGCTTTTGTTTCCAGCCTAATGGTAATGCACCTACTAATTTATTTGCGACTTTTTCCAATCCTAATTCTTGAATCAAAATAGCTGATTTTTCTTTTATTCGTTTTCTCGACAAACCGTAAATGCCACCAAAAAACGTAATGTTCTCTTTAACCGTTAAATCGTCATACAAAGCAAATTTCTGACTCATATATCCAATGTTTTTCTTTATCTCTTCTGCATTTGTAAATACATCAAAACCTGCAACATTAGCTTTTCCAGAAGTTGGATTAGAAATACCAACTAGCATTTTCATAGCTGTGGTTTTTCCTGCTCCATTTGCGCTTAAAAAACCAAATATTTCACCTTTGTTAACTTCAAAAGTAATGGCGTTTACAGCTGTAAAATCTCCAAACATTTTGGTTAACCCTTCTACTTGTATGACTCTTTCGTTGTTCATTATTTTGCTAATTCCATAAAAGTATCTTCAATAGTAGCTACTGTTTTTTCAATTTCTATATTGGATAGTTTTTTCAATTCTAAATACGTTTTTAAATCCTTTGGATTAAAATCTGCCCTGTTATCTGTGTAATGCACAAATTCGCCAAAAGGATATACACTATGATTGTGTTCATAGGCATTTAAAGCGTTAATGAGCTGATACATATTATTTGCGCGTACATTATAAATTGGTTTTGGGTAATGTTTTACAATAGCTTCAGGTGTATCAATCTCCAAGATTTTTCCATCTTGAATTAGTGCAATTCTATCACATAAAGCCGCTTCGTCCATATAAGGTGTAGATACCAAAATAGTGATGTCTTTTTGTTGCAAGCGTTTTAGCATTTCCCAAAATTCTTTTCTTGACACTGGATCTACTCCTGTTGTTGGTTCGTCTAAAAACAACACCTTTGGTTTATGGATTAAGGCACAACATAAAGCAAGCTTTTGCTTCATTCCACCAGATAATTTACCAGCACGACGATCTTTAAAAGGTTTTATCTGAATGTAAATATCTTTGATTAAATCATAGTTTTCTTCAATAGTTGTTCCGAAAATAGTGGCGAAAAAATCTAAATTTTCTTCAACGGTTAAGTCTTGATAGAGAGAGAATTTTCCAGGCATATAGCCAACGCTGTTACGAATTTTTTTGTAATCTGAAATTACGTCAAAACCAGCAACGGTTGCAGTACCTTCGTTAGCAATTAGAAGGGTGGTCAAAACTCTGAAAAGGGTGGTTTTTCCTGCGCCATCAGGTCCAATAAGTCCAAAAAGCTCACCTTCTTTAACATCAAAAGAAATGCTTTCTAAAGCTTTTACATTTTTGTAAGATTTCGATATATTGACAACGTTAATACTCATTATTTTACTAAAATAAAGTTGCTGTTTGTTAAAGCCAGAACCTCGTGTTTAACGTCTTTTTCAATCATTACATAATCGCCAGCTTCTAAATTGGTTTCTCCAGATAGTTCTTTGTAGATGGACTTTCCAGAAACGCAAATTAAAATCGCTTGCACGTTACTAACGTGTTCCTTTAGCTCCTTTCCCTTTGCTATTTGTAATGACATAACTTTGCCTTCTTTGGCTTGTAATAAAAGCTTTGTTTGAACAGCTTTGTCCTCAATATGTAAACTCTTTAAATTCATTTTAGGATAGATGTTTTCAGATTGTTTTATTGTTGTTTTTTCGTCGTTTTTACATCCTATAAAAACGAGTATTCCTAGTAAAAAAATTAACTTTCTCATATGTATTTATTTTAATCATTAGATGATATCCACATTTCTGCTGGCATACCAATTTTTAAACTTCCATTGTTTATCACATCAATTTTTACAGCATAGACCAAAGCAACACGCTCTTCTTTGGTTTGAATAATTTTTGGTGTGAATTCAGCTTCCGAAGCGATCCAGCTAACTGTACCTTTATAAGATTTCATAGCATCATCTTTATCAATTTTAACAGCTACTTCCTGACCCATTTTTAAATTAGCCAATTGTGTCTCACTTATATAAACTCTTAATTGCATCGTACTTAAATCGGCAATTTTATAAAGCGGTTTGCCAAATACAGTAATTTCATTTGGTTCTGCGTATTTGGTTAAAACAGTTCCGTCTACAGGATTTATAATCTTACTTTTTTGGATTTGGTCATCAATTTGTTTCAATTGAACGTCAATAGATTTAAGTTCATTAACGACCGGAGCGTTTTGAATTTCAACACTTCTAATTTGACTTTTGATGACATCTATTTCGCCTTGAACGTCATCAAGTTGTTTTTGTGTTCCTGCGTTATCTTTAATGAGATTTTCAGCGCGTGCTTTATTTGTGTTTGCCGTTTTTAATTTTGCGTTTAACACATTGATTTGTGATAAAACACCTCTAGATTTTGAACTAATCACAGCTTTAGACACTGCTAATTGTTCTCGTTTTAATGCTAGTGGAATGGTATCGATATAGCCTATAAATTGCTCTTTTTGAAGTACATCACCTTCGTTAACTTTAAACTGCATAAGTTTTCCATTATTTTCTGCTGAAATCGTTATTTCAATAGCTTCAAAATTTCCGTAGCCATCTGCTTTTCCATTATCGCTTCCGCAGGAAAAAAGCGTTGTAGCAATTATACTTAATGTTAATATGTAATTGTATTTTTTCATTTTTTATGTTTTTTATCTTTCAGATTAAAAGGATTTTTACACTTTTCTTTTTCTGCGAAAATCTGCTGGAAATTAAGTTTATTCTCCTTTAACAATATTGTAATCTGCTTTCGCTAATTGTAGTTGAATTTTATGTTTTAACAACGTGCTTTCTGCTTCAAATAAATTGGTGAATTCGGTGATGTAAACAGAAGAAGTTATTACGCCATTTTTTAATTGAGATTCTAAAGTTTTTAATACCTTTTCACGAAGCTTTATAATCTCTAAATCAGAATTTATAAATGCTGAAATTTTATCAATTTCTTGTTGTTGCTTATTTAATTCAATGTTGGTATTTAGTTTAAAAATTTCAGTTTCGTTTTCTATAAAATCTTTGTTTATTGCTATTGTTTCTTGCTGTTTTTTATTGGTATTCCAATCAAAAACATTCCAATGAAATTTAACACCAACTGTATAAAATGTTTGAAAAGAATTGTCTAGCATATTTAACCCAGGGTTTCCATAACCACCTGTTAAAAAGCCATTTAATTTAGGTGCGTTTAATTTAGAAATTAGCGCTTCTTGATTCTTAATTTCTTCCTTTTTTAACTGAAACAACTCTAATTCTGGTCTGTTAATTACGTTTTGTAATTGCGTTTCAATTAATGGTGTTTCAAATTGTGTTGCTTTATTTAAAGGTTGACCTATAAAACTTGATAAGGTTTCTATTAAAGAAGATTTTCTGCTTTCAATTTCTATAAATTGTTGCCCAATTTTTAAGTTTTCAGCTTCTAAAACACTATCTGAAGAAGGTAATAAAAAACCATATTTTATACTTGATTTTACTTCTTTCAGTTTCGTTTCTAATTGCTTTTTCTTAGCTTCTAGTAATTTGAAACTTTCATCTGTCAATAAAATTGAAAAATACAGTTGATTAATTTGAGTTTTCAATTGATAAATACCAGCATCTACTTGTTTCTGTTTCGTTTTTAACTGCCCTTCTTTTATCTTTAAATTTGCAGCTATTAAACCGCCATTAAAAATCAATTGATTTACAGAAAATGTTGCCCGATATTGGTCGTTATTTAAAGGTGTAATTCCTGCCATTTCCAGAGGAAACGCTATAACATCTGATTGGTAGATAATTTGCGCATCTAAACTAAACTGTGGCAATTTCGCATTCGAAATAATTGTTTTATCAATTTTATTTTGATTGGCTAATAATTGATGTTGCTTTACTAAAGGATAATTTGTTTTTAGCAAATCATAACAATCGTTTAAAGTTACTTTTTCTTGTGAAATTGAAGAAAAATTGATTGCTAGGATTAATATGAATACAATTTTTTTCATCTTATATTTTTATGGAATTAATTATAAAATTAGCAACTTCCGTTTTTCGGTTATTGATGAGTTCTTGAAACGCAGAATTATCTACATCTATCAAATTCTGTATCAATGGTTTTGCAATAAAAGGAAACACATTTAGTGCTAAAATATTGATGAATAATTGAGCTGGATCGATAGACCTTATTATACCTTTTTCAACCTCAAGAGCCACTTGTTTCTTAAATTTAGTAAGATTAGGTAGCACATTATTGTCTTTCATTTTTAAAATAAAATCTGGATTTCTATTCAGTTCTTGAATGATAAAATTTGGCAAATACGGGTGTTCTGTAATAAACGTAATATAGTTTGATGAAAAGTTTCTAATTTTTTCTTTAATAGAAGAATCATCATTTAAAATAGCATTTAATTGAGGTGCTAATAATGAAAAAGCGTTTTTAAAAACGTCCTCAAAAAGCATTTGTTTGCTTCTGTAATAATAATGAAGCATTGCTTTATTGATACCTGCTTTGTCTGCAATTTCTTGCATACGAGCTCCATCCATTCCTTTTATTTGAAAAATAGATTTTGCAGCTTCTAAAATTAGACTTTCTGTATTTTCGTTTTTATTATTCTTCATTATCAACTAAATAGTTTAACTAATTGGTTAACAGATTTACAATAAAAAAAAAGTCTATTATGTAACTTTGGTTACAAAACGATTTTTATGACAATAATCATCTTCAAAAAAGTAATATTTTGGTAACTTTGCATTTGTGAAAAACTGGAAACTTCTTTTTTCTATATTATTCAGTACGCTTATACTTTACAATAGTTTAAGAGTTTCTATCACGTACATATATTACAATGTTGATCCTATAGGTTTTATTGAAGAATTTTGCGAAAATAAAGACAAACCAGAATTGCAATGTAATGGTAAATGTCATTTAAAAAAGATTACAAAAACTACTACTGAAGAAAAAAACGCACCTATCCAATTAATAGATTTTAAAGATATTTTATTATACAATCAAAAAATATCTACAGCGTATTTAGTTTTAAAAACACTTCCTAAAAAGTCTAATTACAGATACTTAAATCTGTATGATTTTAAATTATTAGATCGTCATTTTCATCCACCAAACGCATAATTTTATATCGATTTATAGCATTTCTATAAAACAACTTTCCACTTTGTGGGATATATTAAAATTATAAAAATACAAGATGAAAATATTTTATAATGTGCTTCTATGCACATTAATTTCTGCTGTATCTTATGGTCAAGAAAAAGTAAAAACCAAAAAAGATACCCTTAAACAAAAAACGGTAAAATTAGATGAAGTAATTGTTACCGGAAAATTAAAAAAAGACCCTGTTTTTAGCTCGTCTTCAAACCAATATGCTAAGAAAATTGTGCAACCTAAGAATGTTGCAGATTTATTTAACAACCTGAATGGTTTTTCGGTAATTAAAAGAGGAAACTATGCCATAGACCCTTCTTTTAGAGGTGCACAATATGAGCAATTAAACATTCAATATGATGGAGGCACAAAAGCAATGCACGCTTGCCCTAACAGAATGGATCCTATTACAACGCATATTATTCCTGAAGAAGTTTCTAGAATTGAAGTAATAAAAGGTCCTTATACTGTTAGATATGGAGCTACTTTTGGCGGAATTATAAACTTAGTTACTCAAAAACCAGACTATGAAGATTATGGTTTTCACGGTAAAGTTTCTGGCGGGTTTGAAAGCAATGGAAATTCACTCGTAAATTTGGCTGAATTGCAATACATCAATAAAAAATTTGATATTGTTGCCAATGCTGGTTACAGGGATTTTGGGAATTATAAAGATGGATTTGGAACTACAATTCCGTCTTCTTTTAAAAGTTCTGATTATGGTATTAAACTTGGTTATAATTTCACAAACAATCAAAGAATAAAAATAGATTGGAGACAATCTTTTGGACGTGATGTTTTGCACGCTGCTTTACCAATGGACACAGAATATGACAATAGTAGCATACTTTCTGTAGATTATAAAATTGATGAAATTGATGATGTTATAAAGTCGATTACTGTAAAAGGATACCATAGTTACGTAGATCATTTAATGACCAACACAGACAGACCTTCTTTTATGATGATGGAAGCTTCATCTGCGGTGGAAGCAACAACAATTGGTGGTAAATTTGAAATTAACTTGCAACCTTCTACTAATTTAGACTTATTTTCTGGAGTCGATTTAATGAATGTTGCAAGAGATGGAGGTAGAATAAGAACTGTAAAAGTGATGAATGGTAATGTATTGCCAACACCAAGAGTTTTTAACGATAAAGTTTGGCAAGATTCTTACATAACAGATCTTGGTTTTTTTACAGAAGCAAAATATAGTATCAATGCAAAAACATTGCTTACAACAGGAATTAGATATGACAATGTAACCTCAGATATTCAAGATCCTGAAGCAGATTTTGCTGCGAGGTACACGTTAGATAAAAGAACAGAACATACTTTTAGCGGAAACCTTTCAATTAAAAAAGTACTTGCAGAAAACTATACTTTAGAGGCTGCTTTTGGACGAGGAACTAGAACTGCAAATATGATTGAACGTTTTATAAATCATTTTAATGTTGGGCAAGATCCTTTTGAATATATTGGAAATCCTAATTTAAAAGCAGAAGTAAACAACCAATTTGAAGTAGGTTTAAAAGGTTTTGAAACACTAAAAAATGGCTTTAACAGTTTTCAATTTCAAACATCTGTTTACTATTCTGCATTTGAAAATTACATTGTTGGGATTGTTGATACTACAATTACTAGAAAATTCAACCCAATGGCACAACCAACCAATGTAAAAGTATTTCAAAATTTAGACAATGCTTATAAAACTGGTTTTGAAGCCATGGCACAAGTAGATTTTTTAGAAAATTATAATTTTAAAACCGAATTTTCTTATGTGTACACAAAAAATGAAGATTTAGACGAATCTTTACCTTTAACTCCACCTTTTACTTCCAGATTTACGTTTGGTTTTGAGAAAGAAAAATTATGGGCGAATGCACAATATAAGGTGGTTTCTAAACAAGACAATATCTCTGAAAGTTTTGGGGAAATAGCTACTGCTGATTACCAAACTTTAGACTTGCGTTTTGGTGGAATTCCGTTTAAAAATATAACCCTAGGTGTAGCTGTTTTAAATGTTTTTGATGAAGGTTACAACAGTCATTTAAATTTTTCATTTACCAACCAAGCTAATTTTGGGAGAACGCCAGTTACAGAACCTGGACGAAATTTTTCTGCTTTTTTGCAGTATAAGTTTTAAACAAAAAAAGGGACATTTTAAAAATGTCCCTTTTTTTAATTAAAAATAAAGTTAATAACTAGTATCATCTAACTTCACTTTACCATTAAATGTTTTGTACAGAAAAATAAGATACCCTGCTAAAAGTGGCGCTCCGATTACCACCATTGTTAACATAATACCTAATGATTTTTGTGAAGATGCGGCATTATATATAGTTACACTAAATTTTGGATCTACAGTAGATGGTAACAAAACAGGATACAATTGAAATGCAACCAACATCAGCAAAAAAGCCATTGTTAAAGAAGAAAAAACCAGTGCATTTGCGTATTTTTTCTTTGAAACTAATCTTGGTACATTCGCAACGGCTAAAAATGCCAGTACAGGAATTATAAAAAATATAGGATTTTCTTTAAATTTATTTATTACTCCATCCAGAAAAGTTAGTGTATAAATAGAAGTTGCCAAAAAGCTTAAAATAAAGAAAATCATTCCTTTTTTTAATAAAAAAGTTAACCTTGCGTGTAAACGACCTTCCGTTTTTAATAATAAAAAAATTGCTCCTTGCGTCATAAATATAGATAAGGTAGTAAAACCAACCATAATTGCATAAGGATTTAAAAATGAGAAGAAAATACCGCCTTTATAAGTGTAATTTTCATAAAGTTCAAAACCCTGTAAAAGATTCCCTAAAACAACACCTAATAAAAATGCTATTAAAACATTAGATACGAAATAAGTAATATCCCACGTTTTTCTCCACCATTTCATATCTTCCGAACTTCTAAATTTAATGGCTGTTGAACGCAAAACTAACATCATTAAAAATAGCATAAACGGAATATACATCGCAGATAACATAGTTGCATACATCACTGGAAAACCTGCAAATAAGGCACCACTGCCAATTATTAGCCAAACTTGGTTTGCATCCCATAAAGGTCCAATTGCATTAATAGCAATTCGTCTACTTAAATCTTTTTTAAAGAACAAATGCCATGCACCCGCTCCATAATCAAAACCTTCTAAAACTGCATAACCAGAAAATAATAAACCGACTACTAAATACCAAAGTGTTGGATAATCTATCCCTAAAAAAGTTTCCATAATTATATGTGTTTTAAAAATTCATCTGGATTTTTGGCTTCAACATAAGGACCGTGTTTTATTTTTTTATTTACAGAATAGATAAATAAAAGAAATAGTATCGTGTATACTACTAAAAATAATATTAATGAAAATAATATTTGGTTGGATGATACTTCTTGAGAAAAACCATCACTGGTTCTTAAATGACCATAAACAATCCAAGGTTGTCTGCCCATTTCTGCTGCAAACCAACCAGCTTGATTGGCTATTTGAGGTAAAAGAACTGAAAAAGCAAAAATTTGTAAAAGCCATTTCTTATCGAATAATTTTCCTTTCCACCATAAAAAACTTGCGTACAGTGTTAATGCTATTAAAAACATACCAATAGAGATCATAATATGATAAAATTGAAAAACTGCATTTACTTGTCCTGGTCTGTCTTCTTTTGGAAAAGCATTTAAACCTGTTATTGGTGCTTTAAAATCTTGATGTACTAAAAAAGACAATCCACCAGGAATTCCAATACCCGTTACTTCTTGACTTTTATTATTTACCCAACCGAATAGATACAAATCTGCTGGCGCAGATTTTTCATAATGCCCTTCCATTGCTGCTAATTTTGCAGGTTGATTTACTGCAACACCATCTGCAGAACTATGACCGGATAATAATTGTGTTAAAGAAAAAAGAGTGGCTACTACTAATGTAATTTTAAAAGCTTTTTTTGATATTTCTACATATCTTCCTTTTAATAAATAATAAGCGTGCACACTTAAAACCAAAAAAGTACCTGCTAAAAAAGCACCTTGCCAAACGTGTATAATTCTATCTACACTAGATGGATTAAAAACCATTGCCCAAAAGTCTGTAACTTCTGCTCTTGCATTAAAACCTTCGCCAACAATATGATAACCTGCTGGTGTTTGTTGCCAGCTATTGGCTACAACTATCCAAACAGCAGAAAACATAGAACCTAAAAACACCATAATCGTTGAGAAAAAATGAACTTTAGTTGAAACTCGATTCCAACCAAATAACAGAATACCTAAAAAAGTACTCTCTAAACCAAATGCAAACAACCCTTCAGCTGCTAATGCACTTCCAAAAATATCTCCTACATATCTAGAATAAACAGACCAATTAGTACCGAATTCAAATTCCATTATAATTCCTGTAGCTACTCCAATACCAAAAGTAATTGCAAATATTTTTAACCAAAAACGAGTTAAAATTTCATATTGTTTGTTCCCAGTTTTTAAGTATAAACCTTCAAAAATCACCATTATTAAACCAATACCAATACTTAACGGTGGATAGATGTAATGAAAGGCAATTGTAAAAGCAAACTGTATTCTAGCAAGAATTTCAGTATCCATAATTTTTTATTTTTAAACAAAGTTATACATATAAACAAGTTATTCGGGTAACAAAAGTTACAAACTGAGCTCTTTTTTTTAATTTATTTTGAGTTTAAATATACTGAAAAGCCCTTTTGACATTCTCAAAAGGGCTTTTTAATTCAATTTCAATAAGTGCTTTATAATTGACTCGATTTTTTTTATTTTTTCACTCCAACAAAACGTATAACTTCCGCCTTTCCTTTATGATAATTTCCTTCATATAAAGTGATGCTTTCTTCTTTGAGAATTTGGAAATCAACGTCGGGAAATTCGGATTTTGCTTCTTCTATAGAAAATAACATAGCCTCACTTTGAGGACCACCAGAAGGGTTTCCTAGTTGCGCTTTTGCGAAAGCTTCAAATATGACAACACCCTGAGGTTTTAAAAACTTTAAAAGATGTAAATGCGCCTTTTTACGAATATCAACAGGAAAATGAGCATAGCTTAATCCAATAATATCAAACTTCTTATCAGATTTAAAATTAAGTACGTTTTCTATTTGATAGTCTATTGTAACGTTTTGTGATAATGCCAGTTTCATTGCTTTTTCCTTACCACTACTACTGATGTCAAATGCTGTAACATCACAATTATTCATAGCAGCATATACCGCATTACGCCCTTCACCTTCGGCTGGTAATAAAACACTACCATATGACTGTGCGTCTAGCTGTTGCTTGAAGAATTGATTAGGCTGCGTTCCATAGATATATTCCTCATTTCCATAGCGTTCATTCCATTGTGCAGCGGTGATTTGGGATGCTTTATCATCTAACCCAATGTTATTTATGTTTTTCATTTTATTGTTTTTAAAGTTTTAAAAAAGGCTTTAGTAATACTACGTAAAGCCCTTAGTTTTATTATAGATATCCTTTTTTGAAAGATACCAAGTAATTTTTTCTACAGAATCATCTGCCAGCTCTCGTTTAAAGCGTCTAATGATTTTGGTGGTGGACAAATTGCTTTATCTCCACGTTTCCAATCTAGTGGCATTGCCACCTTATGCTTGTCGGACATTTGTAATGCATCTAAAGCGCGTAAAATCTCATCCATATTTCGACCTACATTCAATGGGTAATACATAATTAAACGTATTTTTTTAGAAGGATCGATAAAGAATACCGCTCTTACTGCAGCTGTCTCACTTTCGTTAGGTTGAAGCATTCCATACAGTTTAGATACTTTCATATCAATATCTGCTATGATAGGAAAGTCAAAATAAACTCCTGTATTTTCTCTTACATTTTGTACCCATCCTAAATGCGCGTGAATACTATCAATGCTTAATCCTAATAACTCAGTGTGAAGTGCATCAAACTCTCCTTTTCGTTGAGCAAAACCACTCATTTCAGTAGTACAAACTGGTGTAAAATCCGCTGGGTGAGAAAACATTACTATCCATTTGTCTTTAGCAAAATCAGACATTTTGATGTTTCCTTTTGTTGTTACCGCTTCAAAATCTGGAGCTGTGTCACCTATTCTTGGCATTGAAATAATCTGTTCCTGTAATAAATTTTCGTTATTCGTAGTATAGTTTTTAATTATTGTTATTGTTCTACACTATAAAGATACGCTATGATTAAAAGGCTTACTGTAACCTGTGTTACACACGACCGTAATTAACATTTTTTAACATATTGAGATTGCTCTAAAAAAGAGACTGATGAAAACGTTTAAATGGCTTTAGGGAGAAACCTACCCGTTTTTTTCATATACTCTGGATACTCAGAAAAAACTGAAGAAAGTTTTTTTTCTTCATATTTAGATTTATAGAAAAACAAAACGAGTAAAGTTATTGTGATAAAAATCTTGTACCCTGATCCTGAATATAATCCATACCCTAATAATGTACTTAGGATACCAGTGTAAATAGGATGTCTAATATATTTATAAAGTCCAGTCTCTATAAGCTCGCCTCCAGTAATAGGGGTAGGAAATGGCGACAAATTCTTATTGAGTTGAATTACACTTAATAAACCAATTGAAATTCCTAGAGTGAGTAGTGTAATTCCAATTAAATCAAGGACGCTTCCAGTAGCAAAAGTTATTTCCGTTATAGGAGTCATATAAACAACAAAAAGTATGAACTGAATACCGACATATATATAATCACTACTTGTCTTTTTCATTTGGATTACTGTTTCTTAAGAGTACAGAAAATAAAATTTTGCAAGGTATCAAATGGTGTAAGATGATCTTGTTCTAGACACGATTCCTTTTTAAATAGCGGTTCAAATAGCGCCTTAATAGATTCCTCTGAATATTGTGTAATTGGAATCCCGCTACATTTCTCTGGACCTGTTTTAGAAAATGTCCCAAGAATTACTGACCCATTTGAGGTTACGTATTTGTCAAATCCTTTAATGTACTTTTCAATACCTTTTTGGGAAGTAATAAAATGAAAGGCGGCTCTATCGTGCCAAACATCAAACTGATTCTCTGATTTAAAATCCAAAATATCAGAAACAATCCAATTTATCTTATCTGCTTTGTTGCCTAATCTATCTTTTGCTTTGGCTATTGCTTTCTCCGAAATATCCAGTACAGTAATATTTGTGTACCCTTCTTCTAGAAGATAATCAACTAATAAGCTATCGCCTCCACCTACATCAATAATTGAAGCTGTCTTTTCTATAGCTAGGTTGTTGATTAGGTCTATCGATATCGTTGGTTTTTCTTGAAACCAACTTACTGCATTAAGTTTTTTATTTTGATAAATTGCATTCCAGTGCTCTTTAGTACTTTGTGTCATTGAGTGTGTTTTAAAATTAATATTAAAAAGGCGAACCTCTTTTAAGAAATTCGCCTTTAATACTTTAATTCGATAAGATCTTAGACGTTTTGTCCCTTCATCATCTTATTCCAATATAAATAAGGAAGCATGTATTTTTTAAGTATCCAAAGTCTCCAGTGTTCTTTTGAGCTGTCTTTAATTAATAATTGTTTTAATTTGGGATCTGGAGTAAATGCTCCTGTGTAGTCAAATTCTGCAAGAACCATTTTGCCATAATCTGTAACAAGTGGACAAGATGAGTAGCCGTTATATGACATAGAACCAATTTTACTTTGTTCAATGAGCTTACTCAAATTATCTACCACCACAGGAACTTCTTTACGTATAGCTGCTCCAGTTTTTGCAGTTGGTAATGCAGCCACATCGCCTAGTGAAAAGATATTTGCATACTTTTTATGTTGCATTGTATGAATATCTACATCTACCCACCCAGCAGCATTTACAAGATCAGATTCTTGAATAAATTTAGGTGCTACAGATGGTGGAGCTGTATGTAGCATATCATAATGAATACCGTAACGTCCATCTTTCTTCGTGACTTTTACATCTTTATAGTTGTATTGGAATGTTTCATCTAGGTATTTACCATCATCATTTCCAGACATAATTACGCAACCACCTGCTTTTACATCTTTTGTAAGTTCGTACCAAGCAATCTTGTTTGCACCGTCAACTTTAACAAGTTTATGACTAAAACGTAAGTTTATATCTTTACGATCAACAACCTCCATTAAGGTTTTTGCAATTTCTTTTGTTCCAAAAATTACAGTTCCTGCTGTAGCAAATAACACATTTGTATTAGATTTTGTATTGCTTTTAGCCCAATGGCTTTCTGCGAGATACATTATTTTTTGAGGTGCACCACCACATTTAATGGGTGTAGCTGGTTGTGTAAATAAGGCAGTACCGCCTTTAAAGTTTTTTACAACCTCCCAAGTATGTTTTGGATCTGTGTAATTACTACAAACTACACCTTTGTCCATTGCTTCACCCAGTCCAGGAACTAAACTAAAATCGTAAGCAAGTCCGGGTGCTACAACAAGATAATCATAAGTAATATCCCCATTTTTATCTGTGTGCACAGTGTTATTGACTGCATCAAAACCTGTTGCTTTATCTTTAACCCAAGTTGCTCCTTTTGGTATTACTGATGACATAGGTTTACCAGTCTTTTCATAATCATACGTACCAGCTCCCACGAGTGTCCAGGCTGGTTGATAATAATGAGTCTCTGCTGGTTCTATTATAGCTATACTGTTAGACTTCTTCTGTTTTAGAAGTTGAGCTGCTGTCATAATACCTGCTGTTCCTCCTCCTATGATTAAAACTTGATAATGTGTTGCCATTTGTCTTGATTTTTTATTAACTTAGTAAAAATAAAACAATAAAATTGTGATAAATGTAACTTATGTTACACAAGAAAAAAATAATAGTAATAAATTAAAATTCTTTTTCTGGCAATGACATTGCTATTACTTTTTAATTTTACAAGTATTAAGACCAACTATAGAATAGAGAGGGCAAAAACTAATAAAGCTTGTTAGCACAAAAACACCTGCAACTGCAAAGAGTACATATGCAAATGTCCCTTCAATAATACCTTGCCAGTATAACAAGCCAATAACCGCTGCTACAATAAATCTAATAATGCGGTCTGCGCCGCCCATATTTTTTTTCATTTTATTAAGTGTTTAAATTAATTATTTGATAATAAAGTAGAGGCCTGTAAAAAATCCTGTGCATAGAATGCAAACAAACAGAAGCTTTAAACCTTTTTTCATTATTTTCTTTCTAAGTTACTTCAAAAGTAGGATATTAAAAAGCTAATTCTTGTGACGGATGTTACAAGGCTATCAAAATAAGAAATGAATTATACTGAAACCCAAGCCATATTAGGAAAAGTAGATATATACTTAATTGATCAAATCTTAAAAAACAGATACGCTCCTGATGACTCCATTCTTGACGCTGGTTGCGGAGAGGGAAGAAATTTAAAATGGTTTTATGCAAATAACTATAAAATTTCTGGTATTGATACTGATATAGAACGTCTTGAGAATGCTAAGTTGATATACCCAAAATCTGCAGCTAACTTCCAAGTAGGTGATTTAGATGCTTTGCCTTACGGTGAAAATGAATTTAACCACGTTATTTGCAGTGCAGTATTACATTTTTCGGAAAACGAAAAACACTTTTTTACGATGTTCTCAGAACTGGTAAGAGTATTAAAGCCTCAAGGAACTTTATTAATAAGGATGGGTTCAAACATTGGCCTTGATGGAAATATGCCTTATTTAAAAGAGAGTCAAACTAACAGAGCAGGAACCTTTTTTCTAACTAGAGAGCATATTAATAAGATTAGAGAGAACTACAATATAGAATTGATAGAACTTGTAAAAACCACTAATGTTGAAGATAAAAGGGCGATGACAACATTGGTTATAAAGAAGTTGTAACTAATGTTACAGACTTAAAGCGTTTAAATAATTAACTTTGTTAGCAAACCTATTTAGCTAAAATATGATGAAGTATCTGGATGCATTTATTAATGCTTTCAACGGAACGGTAGATTGGACTTGGAAATCAATACTATTTGAAGTGCCTTGGTACACAAACTACTTTTGGGGATTAATTGTTATCTCGCTTTTTGTATGGATTTTAGAAATGCTTTTTCCTTGGAGAAAGGAACAATCAATTTTTAGAAAAGACTTTTGGATGGATGGATTTTATATGTTCTTTAATTTCTTCATATTTTCGATTGCCATTAACGGATTTTATAAATTATTACAAGTTGGTTTTGCCGATTTAGGTATTACAGATAAAAGTTTAGCACTAATAGATCCTTCTAGTTGGCCAATGTGGACACAATTACTTGTGTTCTTTATTTTGTTAGACTTTGTACAATGGTTTACACATACACTTTTACATAAATATCCCTTTTTATGGAAATACCATAAGGTGCATCACAGTGTTAAGGAAATGGGATTTGCTGCTCATTTGAGATATCACTGGATGGAAAACATATTGTATAAACCATTAAAGACATTTGGTGTTATGATACTCTTTGGCTTTGAGCCAGAGCAAGCCTATATTGTTCATTTTATAGCAATTACGATAGGTCACTTTAATCACTCAAATATTAAGATTACTTGGGGACCGTTTAAGTACATTATCAATAATCCTGTAATGCATCTGTATCATCACGCCTATGATTTACCAGAAGGCAAATACGGTGTAAATTTTGGTATAAGCCTGAGCTTATGGGATTACATTTTTAAAACGAATTATATTCCTGAGGACAGCGGAACGATAGAATTAGGTTTCCCTAGAGATGATAAATTTCCTAAGGACTTTATACATCAAAATACGTACGGATTTAAAAAAGGACAAAATTAAACAGACAACAGTGTAATACTACCTTGAGCTAATTTAATACGACCTTCTATTTCTAATTTTTTAAGTAACCTAGAGATTACTTCTCTAGAAGATCCTAGATCATCAGCAATGTGTTGATGAGTAGTTTGCAGTGTGCTAGTACCTTTTAATTCTGCTTCTTTTTTTAAATATTCAAGTAGTCTAATATCTTTATTTGAAAATGTTAGTATCTCTATTACGTTAAGTAGCTCTTCAAATTTTAAATTGAATAAGTCATAGATAAACTCGTTCCATCTAGGATATTTTTTTGCAATTTCTATGGCTTTATCCGCAGGAATAAGAACAACTTCCGCCGTTTGCTCTACAATAGCTTTTACTTTACTTGTTGTATTATGAAGTAGTGTAGTCATCGACATTACACAACTTTCTCCAGGTTTTATGTAATATAACAATACTTCATTTCCATTCTCTGGTTCTTCCTTGAATACTTTAGCTAATCCAGATATCATTAAAGGAATTACTTTAACATAACTTCCTTGTTTGAGAATCACAGTCCCAGTATCAAATGTATTTACACTACTTATTGATATCAATTCTTTTTTTAGAGCTGGCATTGTTGCTAGTCGTGGAAAATAATTATCTAATGCTGCTTCTATCAATTTTGTTGGGTTTATTGGTTAGGTTTATAAATAATTCTCTATCAGTTCTGGAATTAACAAGATTAGGCGCAGTTTCCATTATATTAATTACAAAATATAGTGAAAAATCTAGCTTTATATTCTTGTTTACTTTGCTTAATTATTCTTTAAAACTTTAAACTTCTTACATTACAGTTTTAAACCAATTCCTAAGCCTACATTCCACGTGTTGTACCCATCAAATCGTTGGTCTAAAAAGAAGTTAGGTAACAGATAAAAGGAATCACTTATATCTTTTTCATATTCAATTCCTACTCTTATTAAGTAAAAGGATTCTTCTTTTTCTAGTTCTACACCAGGCCCTACCGTAATAACAAAACCACCACCAAACTGGTACAATGCATCTAAAGTAAGAACAAGAGGATTTACCCTTTCTATTTCTTCATTATCAGAATTACGAATGATAAAGGTTTCAATTTCAACATCATTATGTAGTCCAAGACCCCATTTATGGTTAAACCAATACTCAACGTCTAGTCCCCAAGACGGGACAAACACGTTATCAACACCTTCGGTATTAATAAGAGTATGACCTATGATTCCTGCTATTCTAAATCCACGTCCATCATCGTGTTTTTTATTATGTTCATTATGCTCTTGCGCGTTTACTTGAAACGCCATAACTAGGATTAGAATTAATGTAATCTTAATATTATTCATTTTATATTTTATAGGTTAATGTGGTTTCCCAAACTTGATTATTAATAAATAAATCACCTCTTTTTGCATAAATATCGTGATAACCTGTTCGAATTTTTATATGCTCGCTTGCGGGAAAACTAAAACCTAAAAACATCCAGTTTTGATCAAGTTTCTCTGGTCTAAGACCATTGCCAAAATCTAAGTGTGCTTCGTCATAAAGCACAAAGCTCAAAGCTCGATTTGATGTAAATGTTTTTAAGGGTACTGTTATTTGAAATTTATATCTAAAACGGTTTCTATACTTTACCCCATCTATGGAATAGACGTTAGGTTCTATCTCAACAATATTTTGTTGAAAGCGCTCTTCAAATCTCAATCGATGGTCAAATAAAAACCTAGAAAATTTATGTTTTATAGTAAGCTGTTGAAAAATGTTGTTCTCTATAGCATCGATGGGAGTACTATATTCAGAATAATTATAGTTTTTTATGTAGCTATATCCTACAGCAATATCGAGATCATTCTCAAATGTATAATGTAAAAATGGTCTTATTATAAACTGCTCCCAATCTCTTAAAAAGTTAATGCGCCTAAAATTAAACTCTGTATTTACAGACCACTTATCGTTCAGTTTTTTATTGATGTCAATAGTATTCCAACTACTATAATGAGTTTCTCTTTCTTGCGCATTAACATTAAAAAAAGGTGTAACTATTAAAAAAGCAACAATGAATTGTTTCATTTTATTGCTTATAAGTAATGCTCCAGATACCACGCACTTCATTAACATCATAGCCAGTTGCTTTATCTTTAGGATAAAGACTTGTGAGCGCTGTAAGTACTTTAGGCTCAATGTCTTTTTCAGAACTACCGTGACATTGTAAACACATTGAGTTTGTGGTTATTGGGGCATAGAATTTTACTTCACCATTTTTAATCTCAGTTACCGGTTGGTATTCTTCATTATTTGCTATTGCTTTTTTAAAACGGGCTATTATACCCAGCTCTTTAGCATTTGCTTGATTTTCTGGATTTCGTGGTTTGTCAGACACTCGTCTTATAGAAGCATTTTGTGCAACTACCATACTATCAGTAATTGGGTAAGCTTGTTTATTACAAAAAGTAACAGCCTCAAGAGTTCCCTTTTTTTGGATGGTACCCATTAGGTTTTTACCTAATTCTTTTTTGGTGTTCAAAGCATATTCTTGACCAAGATCTGCTGGTATTTTCGATTTCGAACTTCGACTGTGCTCAGTATCAACTCCAGCGGAACTATTATCTTTCTTATCGCTATTTTTGTGGGGTTTTCTTTTCATTTTATGACCATTTTCCCAATGTTCTTTGAACCATTTTGGCTCATCTATTTGGTAATCAAAAATGTATTCGGTAATCTGAGATATTTCCTTTTCATTAAAAGGCTGATAGGGCATTATTCCAAATCTTTTAACCGCACCTTTTAATTTTACTTTTTCTGAAGAGGGTTTCTCAACAAAACCCCAGATTGCTTCCGTAAACTCTTCTTTTGTTGTTTGCTTATTAATATAATGCGCTTTTATAGCTATCATAGGTGGCCCAATTCTACCTTCTTTTTCTAGTGCAGTAGGACTATGGCATACATAACACTTAGTTTCCATAAGCTTTTTCCCTGGATGATTGCTCTCGGTATAGTTAATTTTAATTGCTTCTACATCAATTTGTTTCAGGACGTTTGACTCTTTAGACTTATTACAATTAACAAACAATAAAAAAAGGAAAGCAAAAGGTATTATTTTTAAGTATTTACTCATAATGTGCTCTTTATTAATATGATATATTTTAGCATATTACCAAACCGTTTTATTTAAATTACTATATCCAACTCAATAACTGTAGATACATAATTTAAGGAAACTATAAAGGTCTAAATAATTAAGAAACTTAATTGTATTGGTAAGTTTAATACTTTTCAAATGGAAGTTTAGCTGTCTATGACAACCTTAAATTGTTAATATTATTTCAATTTCCCTGTAGCACAACTTACAAAAGACTTAGCCTTAGTTATTACTCCATTAGTATCTTCTATGGACGGATATCCTAAAGATTTAAGTTTCTCTTTCACTACCAAAGCATCATCAGAATTTTGAGTATTAAAAGAAACAGTTGATAAATCTTTATCAACTAAAATATTAGATACGTTAGAAATTTCTGATAATTTACCTATAATTGTGTTCACACAACCACCACATTTTAAATTTTGCACTATTATTGAAGTTATCATTTTTTTTAATTTAGGTCGAAATTACTGCTAAAAATTCCTACGGACAGTAACATAAGTTACACAACTTAAGAAAATAGATATTTTAACAATCTCCTTTTTTTTACTACTATTTTTACCTTTTTAAGTTGTGAAATTTACTAAACCACCATAAAGATTAATAGTTTCACTAAAGCCCGCTTCCTCCATTAATTGACAAGCTAATTCACCTCTTATACCAGTTTTACTGTAAATATAATAGTGTTTAGTTTTATCTAAATTATTAAGATAATAATTAAACTCTATCTCATTTGAAAATAGTATTTCTATTGCCCCAAACCTTAACCCAACAACTGTTTCTTCTTTTGACTTAATAGACAAAACTATTGCGTTAGGATCTTGTTTTAAAAAACTATGCCAAATAAAACCACTTGCTATTAACATTATTACTGATTAAAGATATTAGTGCCAATTTATATAACCGCCTTTCAAATCAAAAATGTTTTTAAAACCAAGTCTCTCTAATTTTTTTGCAGCTTTCTGACTTCTATTGCCAGATCGACAATAAAGATATATTTGTTCTTCCTTGTTCAACTGATTAAATTCTTTTTTGAAATCTGATTGTTTAAATAAATCAATATTTTTTGCGTTTTTGATATGACCTCCATTAAATTCATTAGCGGTTCTCACATCAAACAAATGAACTTTTTTTGTATTGATAGCTATTTTAAAGGAAGCTTTATCAAGAATTGTAATAGTATTATTTTGTGGTGTATTGGATCCAAAAAGAAAAGATAAAAATGACATAGTTAAAAGAATAGAATTTATTAATTTTCTGTCAAAGGTAATACCAAATCCTAAGCCTATGCGTAACTTTGGTTACATATAAGAAATTAAAAACAAAAAAAAGAGACAGCAATTAGGACTATCTCTTTTCTCTACTAACCAACTAATAAGAATATAATTATATGCTATGGAAACAATATTATTATAAAGGAATTTCTGTTTTTTCTGTCCAAGCAAGCATACCTCCAGTTAGATTAAAAGTATTATTAACACCTAAACCGTCTAATAATTGACAAGCTTGCCCACTTCGGTTTCCACTTCTACAATAGACGTAGTAATTTTTACTTTTATCTAATTTTTCAATTTCTGATTTAAAAGTAGGTGCATCTAAAAAATCAATCATAATGGCATTTTTAATAATACCTTCAGCACATTCTCCTTTTGTTCTTACATCCAGAACGACTGCATTAATATTATTTTTGATTAATTCCTGCCAATCGGTTTGATTTACATTTTTCATAATATATCTAATTTTATAAAGTTGATGGACAAACGTAGTTAGATACTTCAATTTCTGATTCTTTTATGGCAGCAAAACCACCATCAACATCAATAAAATTGTGTATTCCTCTACTTTTTAATATGGAAGCTGCAATCATAGATCTATAGCCACCTGCACAATGAACGTAAAACGTTTTTTGGTCTGGGTATTCAGATAAATGATTGTTAATATAATCTAAAGGTGTATTATTTGCACCTACAACGTGTTCAGATAAAAATTCTCCTTCTTTTCTAACATCAAAAATTGAAATTTTTGAATTCTCTTTTATTTCTTTAAATTCTGATACTGATATAGAAGTAACAGTATCATATTCTTTAGAAGCTTTTTTCCAAGCAGTAAAACCCCCTTTTAAGTACCCTATTACTTGGTCGAAACCAACTCTTGAGAGTCTTGTAATTGTTTCTTCTTCTTTGCCTTCTGGTGTAATTAATAAAATTGGTTGTTTTACATCTGCAATTAAAGCGCCAACCCAAGGAGCAAAACCACCATCTAAACCAATAAAAATAGAACGAGGAATATGGCCTACAGAAAAATCTTTTTGATGACGAACATCTAAAACAACAGCTTCTGTTTCGTTTGCAGCGACTTCAAAAGCATCTGGAGATAATGCTTGCGCACTTCTTTCTAATACATCTTGAAAGTCATCATAACCTTCTTTATTCATTTTTACATTTAATGGAAAGTATTGAGGTGGTGGTAACAAACCATCTGTAACTTCTTTTATAAACTCTTCTTTTGTCATATCTGCACGAAGTGCATAATTAGATGCTTTTTGATTCCCTAAAGTATCTACAGTTTCTTTACTTAAGTTTTTACCACAAGAAGAGCCTGCACCGTGAGCTGGATATACAATTACATCATCTGCCAAAGGCATAATTTTTGTTCTTAAACTATTGTATAAAAAACCTGCTAAATCGTCTTCGGTAATTTCACCCATTTTTTGAGCTAAATCTGGTCGACCTACATCACCCAAAAATAAAGTATCTCCACTAAAAATAGCATGGTCTTTTCCTTTTTCATCTTTTAATAGAAACACAGAACTTTCCATAGTATGACCAGGTGTGTGTAAAACCGTAATAGTTATATCACCAACTTTAAAAACTTGACCATCTTTTGCAATAATTGCGTCAAAACTTGTTTCTGCATTAGGACCATAAATAATTGGTGCACCTGTTTCTTTTGATAAAGTTACATGACCACTTACAAAATCGGCGTGAAAATGCGTTTCTAAAATATATTTTATTTTAGCATTATTTGCTTCAGCTTTTTCAATGTAAGGTTTTACTTCACGTAAAGGATCTATTATAGCAACTTCACCATTACTTTCTATGTAATAAGCACCTTGTGCCAAACACCCTGTATATATTTGTTCGATTTTCATATTTCTTAATTTAAAATGTTATTCAAAATTATAATTTGTTTATTTACTGCACAGTAACATTAGTTACAAAAATATATTATCTGTTTGTTCTGCTATTTTTTTTGATATTTCTGTTTTATTATATTTACCATCATAATATTCTTCTGCTTCATGCGATCTTAAAAATAGATTCTCTTTTCCCAAAATGTCAACTATACCACTCTTATATAAAATATCTCTAGTTGGTCCTGATGTTCCAGAAAACATAACTTTAATATTTTTTGTTTTTAGTTCTTGTATAATTTTAATTAATGTGTGAGCGCCACTACTATCTATATAATTAATTGCTTCTGTATTTATTATAATCAACCGTAACTCTTTACCTTTATTTTCTATTTGTTTATTTAATTCTTTTTTGAAAAAATCTTTATTACCAAAGAATAATTGAGAATCTATTCTTATACCTAATATATCATTTCTGTTTTCAGTAGAATTATTGAAGCGTAATATATTCTTGTAATAATTTGTATCTTTTACTCTAGCAATTACTGCAATATGAGGTTTTGATGTTCTATATACCATTATTAACAAGGAAAGTAAAACACCAGATAAAACCCCCTCTTTTATACCAACTGTAAGCGTTATAACAAAAGTTATTAATAGTAATATGAATTCATCTTTTCTTCTCTTATACAGTTCTTTAGGATAAGAAAAATCAATTAATCCAAAAACGGCAACTATAATTATTGCTGCTAATACAGCATTTGGCAAATAATAAAATAAAGGAGTTAAAAAAAGCAAAGTTAAACCAACTACAAGCGCACTAATTAAAGGAGCAATACCTGTTTTAGCTCCTGCCTGATCATTAACAGCTGTTCTAGAAAAGCCTCCAGTAGTTGGATAGGATTGAAATAATGAACCTATTATATTAGAAGTGCCTAAAGCAATTAATTCTTGATTGGAATCAATCTCATATTCATTTTGTTTTTCTTCAATTGCTTTAGATACAGAAATTGCTTCCATAAAAGCTATTAATGCTAATGTTAGTGCAATTGGAGTCAATTCCGAAATTCGATCTAATGGAATTTCTGGAGTTTGAAAAGAAGGAAGCCCACTTGGTACTTTACCTACAATTTTAAGCCCAAAATCATACAAATTAAAAAAATACACAACACTAACACCTATTACTACAAGCACTAGTGCAGCAGGAAATCTTTTACTGTACTTTTTATTATACTTTTTTATTACTTTTATTAAAATAATTGAAAATATACCAATTGATAAAGCATATATATTTGTTAAACTAATATTTTCAAATGCATTTATTAATAATTTATGTACTTGATTACTTCTAGTAATATCTATGCCTAACAAATGTTTTAATTGACTTAAACCAATAATTATAGCTGCTCCAGAAGTAAAACCACTAATTACAGGTTTTGAGAGGAAATTTACTAAAAAACCCATTCTTAAGACACCTAAAAGCAATTGTATACTTCCCATAAATAAGGATAGAAATATCGCCATAGATATATATTCATCAATACCAGATAACGATAAAGCACCTAAACCAGAGGCAACTAAAAGGGAATCCATTGCCACAGGACCAACTGCTAATTGTCTAGAAGTTCCCATAATTGCATATATAATCTGTGGAGTTAAAGATGCATAAAGTCCAAAAACAGGAGGCAACCCAGCAATCATAGCATACGCCATACCTTGTGGAATAAGCATAATTCCAATAGTTAAACCTGCAATAACATCACCTGTTAGATAAGATTTTTTATAATTAGGAAGCCATTGAAAAATGGGAAATATTTTATGTAACATACTTTTTTTATTCAAAAATAGTATGTTACTATTATTGCTACAGTAACATTAGTTACAATAACTTAAATATTTTTAATTAGAATATGTTTCCAATGTAATTCTAACTTGCCTAAATTTTCAAGTTTTTTTAAGAGTCGCGATATTACAACTCTAGAGGTGTGCAATTCATAAGCTATTTCTTGATGAGTACTATGAATAAGACTATCTTTTGAAATTCTAGATTTTTCTTTTAAGTACTTTAAAAGTCTTTCGTCCATTTTTAAAAAAGCGATACTGTCTATAATTGAAAACATTTCATTAAGCCTATTATGATAGCTTTCAAAAACAAAATTTCTCCAACTTTTATATTTTTCAGACCATTCTTCCATTTTTTGTATCGGAATCATAATCAATTTGGCATCTGTCTCTGCAATAGCCCTAATTTCGCTCACTGTTTTTCCAATACAACAAGTTAAAGTCATTGCGCAAGTATCCCCTTTTTCTAAAAAGTATAATAACAACTCATCTCCGTCATCATCATCTCTTAAAATCTTAATTGCGCCAGAAATTAGTAAAGGCATAGCTCTTACATAATCTCCTATTTCCATCATTTTAAAACCTTCTGGAACATCTTTGTATGTTCCAACTTGGTTTATTTCATTCAATAAATCATCCTCAAAAAGGTGTCCGAAATTATCTTTAAGATCTTGAATCATAATTTTTCTTTTTTGTTGAAATTAGCATCATAATTTACAAATAAATTAATCCATATAATTTTAGAAAGCGCAAAAAGTAAAGGTGATAAAATTAATAATGTCACTACCATTAAGATGATAGTAGAAAGATATGATAAATGAGGTAAAAACAGCATTTTTAAAACAAAAATTGAAACAAAAAGAGCAACACCTAAACCGTATGAAACATAAAAAGAACCTTGAAAAAAACCTGGTTCCATATTGTGTTTTAATTCACAGTTTTCACACTCTTCTTTAACCTCTCCCATTCTACTGAAATTATATGGATGACCTTTTAAAAATTTCCCACTTTGACATCTTGGACACTTCAGCCTTAAAATACTATATAATTTTGAACCTTTACTTAACATTCTAATTTTTAAACAAAAATATTATTTATTTTTATTGTTTGTTGTAACAAATGTTACAAAATAAAAGTTTAAAGAAAACCAACAACACCCAATAAAATACATGTAAAATCAAAAAAAGAAAAATAAGAATATCTTCTTCTTTCAATTCTGCTATTTATATTTACACAGTTCTGTTAAATGTATAATTTCATTTATAAAAACCTTAACTATTTTGTCGTTTTATCAGTTTTCTCTCTTCCACGTACTTTACTCCTGTTGTATTTTTATCTCAAATATCATAACACACACACATAACCATATTTTACACATCTAACAACCTAGTAATTTGATAATTGATGACTTTCTTTATATGTAAAAAACATTTACTATACAGAAAATAGGCTATGGGGTTATCTATGTGTAACTGGTTACACTTAGGTTACAGATAAAGAAACTCCCTTATCCCTTACTTATATTGGTTTTAATGCTTTAGGTTACACTTATTACACTTAATATTGAGTTGAAAAATAAAAATTAGA
>Ga0308010_1000441_pt1 | contig 28504 bp, 17 predicted proteins | sample Neamet129_FD_202368 | JGI IMG/M metagenome (GOLD analysis project Ga0308010, IMG submission 202368) | Marine microbial communities from water near the shore, Antarctic Ocean - #129 | ecosystem: Environmental > Aquatic > Marine > Unclassified | place: Southern Ocean | collected 2014-07-24 | reverse complement strand
AACCTATTTCACTCTTTTTTTATTCTTTTTCTTAAGTAATTATCACCAGCTAGGGTATCAACTACTTACAAATACATTAGCGTATTTCGTAAACTTAAAAAGCCACCCAGAAGGGTGGCTTTCATTATTTCAGAGTTGAAATTTTTACATATTTCTACGGTATTGACCACCTACCTCGAACAAGGTAGCAGTCATTTGACCTATTGAACAGGTCTTAGCAACCTCCATCATTTTATCAAATATGTTCTCATTATGCAATGCTGCGGTCTGTAAAGAAGCTAAAGACGCTTCTTCAGTGAATTTATGAGAAGCAAGTAAATCATCTAACATCGTTATTTGATACATCTTCTCTTCTTCTGTAGCACGAATAACTTCTGCAGGAATTACTGTAGGAGAACCTTTAGAGCTTAAGAATGTATTCACTCCAATGATTGGGAACTCACCCGTATGCTTTAAGGTTTCATAGTACAGACTCTCTTCCTGAATCTTACCTCTTTGATACATAGTCTCCATAGATCCTAATACACCACCTCTTTCGTTAATACGATCGAACTCTTCTAATACAGCCTCCTCTACTAAATCGGTAAGCTCTTCTATAATAAAGGAACCTTGAATAGGGTTTTCGTTTTTTGATAATCCTAACTCTCGGTTAATAATTAACTGAATTGCCATGGCTCTACGAACAGACTCTTCTGTAGGAGTAGTAATTGCCTCATCGTATGCATTTGTATGTAATGAGTTACAGTTATCGTTAATTGCATACAATGCTTGAAGCGTGGTACGAATATCATTAAAGTCAATTTCTTGAGCATGTAAAGAACGACCTGAAGTTTGAATATGGTATTTTAATTTTTGAGCACGTTCTCCAGCACCGTATTTATTCTTCATTGCTTTCGCCCAAATTTTTCTGGCAACTCTACCAATCACAGAATATTCTGGATCGATACCGTTTGAGAAGAAGAAGGATAAGTTTGGTCCGAAGTCATTAATATCCATTCCACGGCTAAGGTAATACTCTACATAAGTAAAGCCATTACTTAAGGTAAATGCCAATTGCGTTATAGGGTTTGCTCCCGCTTCGGCAATATGGTAACCAGAAATAGATACTGAGTAGAAATTACGAACGGCTTTCTCTATAAAGTATTCTTGAACATCTCCCATTAAACGCAGTGCGAATTCGGTAGAGAATATACATGTATTTTGTGCTTGATCTTCTTTTAATATATCTGCCTGAACTGTACCTCTAACTTGAGAGAGGGTTCTGGTTTTAATAGTAGCGTATACATCTGCAGGAAGAACTAAATCTCCAGTAAGACCCAATAACATTAAACCTAACCCATCGTTTCCTTCTGGCAAAGCACCTTGATAAGAAGGTCTAGTAACACCATTATCCTTAAAGAGTACTGCAATTTTTTGCTCTACTTCTTTTTCTAAACCATTCTCCTTAATATACAATTCACATTGCTGATCGATAGCAGCATTCATAAAGAAAGCCAACAACATTGGTGCAGGACCATTAATTGTCATCGATACAGAAGTACTAGCAGCAGATAAATCGAAGCCAGAGTATAATTTCTTGGCATCGTCTAAACAACAAATAGAAACTCCGGCATTACCGATCTTACCATAAATATCAGGACGACGTCCAGGATCGTTACCATATAATGTAACCGAATCGAAAGCAGTAGAAAGTCGCTTTGCTGGCATTCCCAAACTCACATAGTGGAAACGTCGGTTGGTTCTTTCTGGCCCACCTTCACCTGCAAACATACGTGTTGGATCTTCTCCTTCGCGTTTGAAAGGAAATAAGCCAGAAGTGAATGGATATTCTCCAGGAACATTCTCTTGTAGCGTCCATCGTAAAATATCGCCCCAACCTTTATACTTAGGTAAACTTACTTTTGGAATTAGTAGATGAGAAAGGGACTCTGAATGTGTTTGAATTGCCAACTCTCTATTACGAACTTTAAACTTATATAAAGGAGCTTTGTATTTAGCCACTTTTTCAGACCATTGTTCAATGACTAACTTATTTTTAGGAGCTAAATCTAAAGCCACTTTTTCATAAGCTTCTTGAAGGCCTTTAATTAAACGGTCTTTATCCTCAATTTCTGTTGAACTTAAGGTACACATAGACTCGTTTAAAGCATATAGCTTTTGAGCAACAACCACTTGATCGTCCACCCACTTATCGTAAGCTCTATTACTCTCTGCAATTTCAGAAAGGTAACGGATACGTTTAGGAGGAATAATGAATATTTTCTCAGACTGCTCTTCAGAAGGAGAAAAATTAGAACCTAAGTTCGCTCCTGTTTTTTCTGCAATTTTATCTACAACCGCACGATAAAGAGTATTCATCCCTGGATCGTTAAACTGAGATGCGATGGTTCCATAAACTGGAAGGTCCTCATCTTTAGCATCCCATAAATTATGGTTGCGTATGTATTGTTTTTTAACATCTCGCAATGCATCTAAAGCACCACGTTTATCAAATTTATTCAATGCAATAACATCGGCAAAGTCCAACATATCAATTTTCTCTAGCTGTGTAGCAGCACCATATTCTGGAGTCATCACATATAAACTAGCATCCGAGAATTCTTCAATTTCAGTATCCGACTGACCAATACCAGAAGTTTCGAGTATGATTAAATCGAAGTTTGCTGCTTTTAAAACTTCCAGAGCTTCGGAAACGTGTCTAGATAAAGCAAGGTTAGATTGACGAGTAGCCAAAGAACGCATATATACACGGTCGTTATTAATGGCATTCATACGAATACGATCTCCTAATAATGCACCGCCCGTTTTTCTCTTTGATGGATCTACAGAAACAATAGCAATTTGCTTATCCTCAAAATCAATTAAGAAACGACGCACCAACTCATCAACTAAGGACGATTTACCAGAACCACCAGTACCAGTAATACCTAAAACGGGTACTTTATTATTAACCGATAACTTTTTAATAGAAGCCAAGGTCTCGGCATATTTATCAGGGAAATTTTCCGCTGCAGAAATAGCTTGAGCAATTACCTTTTTATCTTTAGCCTGAATTTTAGCCAATACATCATCAGGTAAATATTCACCTGTAGCATAATCGCTATTTTCAACCAAGTGATTAATCATCCCTTGCAAGCCCATTGCACGGCCATCATCAGGAGAATAAATCCTTGTGATTCCGTACTCCATTAAATCTTTAATTTCATCTGGAAGAATTACACCTCCACCTCCACCGAAAATACGGATGTGTTCGGCACCTTTTTCTTTAAGTAAATCGTACATATACTTAAAGTACTCATTGTGCCCACCTTGGTAAGAAGTCAATGCAATTGCATTCGCATCCTCTTGAATAGCAGTATTTACTACTTCTTCAACCGAACGATCATGCCCTAGATGTATTACTTCTACACCTGTTGCCTGAATTATACGACGCATAATATTAATTGCTGCATCGTGTCCATCGAACAATGATGCGGCAGTTACAATACGAACTTTATTTTTTGATTGGTAAGATTTCTGTGTTTCCATACTAATTATATAGTCTATAAAATGGACTGCAAAATTAAGGAATTTAAGCGAACTTACATCAATCGCTAAGTCACTCAAATAGACCAAACTATATATTAAAAGATCAATTATAGATCTTGAACTGATGTGCTAAATGGAGAAAATAAAATACTGAATACTAAAAGCTAGAAATCTAATACTCGATTGCAACAAACTAAAACTATCTTAGCAACCTATGGAAAACTGGGCTACATATGGATATTGGGGATTGTTCCTTTCAGCATTTTTAGCAGGATCGATTATACCTTTTAGCGCAGAACTTTTAATCGGAATTTTACTGTATAAAGGATTTCCGTTAATCCCATTAGTCTTAGTTGCTACTTTAGGAAACTGGTTAGGTGGTTATACAGCGTTTTTTATGGGGTATTTTGCTCGTTGGGATTTAATTGAAAAGTACTTCAAAATCAATCCTGATAAAATTAAATCCTTCAAATGGAAAGATAAATTCTCTACTGAGGTACTGGCACTACTTTGTTGGATTCCTATTCTAGGAAGTCTAATTTTGATTAGTCTAGGACTAATGCGAAGCTCCATTTTTAAAACAGGAGTCTTTATGTTTATCGGGCGATTAGTACGCTATACAGTGTGGGCACTTTTCAGTTTAGAAATACTAGAATATACCTTATAGATTAGTTTTTCTCTCCCAATAATCTAAATTCATTTTCTAAAATCTCATCAAGTGCATCTGCATCAATTTGCTTGGCAATAATTTTCTTTTTAGAATCTAAAATGAATAAACGAGGAGTACCCATAACATTGTACTTTCCTCTAAAATTAGAAATATTTTCGATGTCATTTACATTGATCCAATCTTCTACACCAAACTCAACAATAAACTCTTTCCACATAGCATCGTCAAATTCCGTACAAACAGCATACACTTTAACACCTCTATCCATATATTTCTCTAGAGTTTCTTTTACTAGAGGAGTTTCTTTTTTACAATGCCCACAATCTGGATCGTAAAAGAATAAAATGGTAAATGGTGCTTTAATGGAGTGTAGATCTTGTAGTTCCCCTTTGTCGTCGGGCAATGTAATATAAGGTGCAATAGTTCCAATTAGGTTTGGACTAATTCGCATAGCCTTATCAATAATGTTTGTTAATTGTACTTCATCAACCCACGAAGCCTGACGCGTAACAAAATAACTAAATACCATATGTACAAAAACGGCATCGTGTCCCATAATTTTTGAAGACTCATAATGATGCGTAGTCCAATTTACAATGTATTTAAAAAGCTCAGGACTTGGGCGAGCTTCTTCTATTAGAATATCCACATATTTGGTAATAGAATCAGAGACTTGAGGAGTATAGTCAACGATGTACTTTTTCATTTTATCGTGAAAAATTGGCGTACGAATCATACGATCGTCTGTAAGATCTATATGATCCCAAAAGTGACTCTTAAAATACTTGTATTGGAATGATGAGTCAATACTTCCATTTTCCAAAACTGGAGATTCTGGAACACTTATAGGCTCTAAGGCTTGTAACATTTTAACAAACAACGAATTACTATTGGCCTCAATAAAAGCTGTTTTGTAAGTAGCAACTTCATCATTTACTTGCTTCAACTGAGCTTTAAGTTTGTTTTCTTTTTTAGAATCCTTATCGGCAATCGTAAGTGCCTCTTTTATTGGCTGCACTTCAATACCTTTAAGCTGAGTAAATTGCTGATAGTCGTAAAAAAGTTCGTTGTCCTTAGAGCCAACTATTTTCATTTCTCCCACAAGGTTACTTTGTGAGGTATGGAAACTAAAGGTTCTAGACTCGTCAATAATAAATTGAAAAAACTGTTTATCGGACAAGAGCATAAAGTACATCCCACTTTCGAGTAAATTATCCGATTCGAAAACAAACGCTCCGTTAACGGACTGAACTGTGTCTTTTACATATTGCTTGTCGCCGTAATAATAGCCAAGTAAAACGTCGCCATCTACTAAACCATCAACTTGTCCTGAAATAGAATAATTTTGTGCAAAAGAAAGATTGCAAACACTCAAAAATGCAATGATAAAACTCAGTAATTTCATGCTGTAATTTTCAAATTTCAACAAAGATAAATTTTTAGTTAAGGTAAAAGCAATACTTTTTGTTAAAACAAAAGGAAGTACAAAGTTTAAATTAAAACAAGTTATCATCCTCTCAATTTAAATATCTTTGCAGGACTTAGAAAAAACTATGCAAGAACTAGAATTTACGCTCGATAAAGAGTTTATAGAACTTAATAAACTTCTCAAAATTTTATCTCTCGTTGAAAGCGGTGGTCAAGCCAATGCAATTATATCTGATGGATATGTTAAGTACAATGGAGAGGTAGATACACGAAAGCGACTAAAATTGCGCAAAGGAGATGTCATAGAATTTGACGAAACACGTATTAGAATTAGCTAATGACTTTTGAAGAAGAAATAAAACGCAGACGAACATTTGCCATTATATCTCACCCAGATGCTGGTAAAACAACCTTAACAGAAAAGTTACTTCTTTATGGAGGTGCTATTAATGTTGCGGGAGCTGTAAAGTCGAATAAAATTAAGAAAACGGCAACTTCTGATTTCATGGAGATTGAGCGACAGAGAGGGATTTCTGTAGCTACTTCGGTTATGGGATTTGAATATCAAGGAAAGAAAATTAACATTCTCGATACTCCTGGTCACCAGGATTTTGCAGAAGATACATTTAGAACCCTTACAGCAGCAGATTCGGTAATTGTTGTAATTGATGTTGCCAAAGGTGTAGAGCCTCAAACTGAGAAATTGGTTAAGGTTTGTAGAATGCGTAAAACTCCTATTATTGTCTTTATTAATAAATTAGACCGTGATGGAAAAGATGCTTTCGATTTACTAGATGAGATAGAGGGTAAATTAGGAATTAAAGTCCGCCCTTTAACTTGGCCAATAGGAATGGGTCATGACTTAAAAGGGATTTATAATCTATACGAAAGAAACTTACTTTTATACACACCAAACTCTACAGAAAGAGTTTCTGAAACAGTAGCAATTTCTGATATTTCCGATCCAGAATTAGAGAATCAAATTGGAGAGGAAGATGCAGAGATGCTTAGAGAGGAAGTAGATTTAGTAGAATCTGTTTATCCAAAATTCGATAGAGACGTCTATTTAAACGGTGATATTTCTCCTGTGTTCTTTGGTTCTGCCATAAACACATTTGGAATTCAAGAACTCTTACAGTGCTTTTTAGACATTGCTCCTTGCCCATTGCCAAAAGCATCTGAGGAACGTATTGTAGATCCATTCGAAGATAAATTTTCAGGATTCATTTTTAAGATTCATGCCAATATGGATCCTAAACACAGAGATAGAATAGCCTTTGTGAAAGTTGTTTCTGGAAAGTTTAAAAGAAACACCAACTATAGACACATTCGATTAGATAGGAATTTAAAATTCTCTAGCCCTACAGCATTTATGGCTGAGAAAAAATCTATTGTAGAAGAGGCGTATCCTGGAGACATAGTAGGATTACATGATACAGGGAACTTTAAAATTGGAGATACGCTAACCGAAGGGGAGCTTATTCATTATAAAGGAATTCCAAGTTTCTCTCCAGAAATGTTCCGTTTTGTAAACAATGCGGACCCTATGAAAACCAAACAACTGGCTAAAGGTGTAGACCAGTTAATGGATGAAGGAGTTGCACAGTTGTTTACCATGAAAACTAACGGAAGAAAATTAATTGGTACTGTTGGTGCATTACAGTTTGAAGTTATTCAATACCGTTTAAAGCACGAATATGGAGCTTCTTGTACTTATGAAAACCACAACGTACACAAAGCGTGTTGGATTTCTTGTGATAACAAAGAACAGTTAGCAGAATTTAAGAAAGTTAAGTACCGCTCTATGGCTACAGATAAATACGGTAGAGATGTATTCTTAGCAGATTCTGCTTTTACAATTCAAATGGCTCAACAAAAATTCACTGAAGTTAAATTTCATTTCACTTCGGAATTCGAAGACTAAAATTATATTCTAAACCAAAAAAAACCGCTGCAAAGCGGTTTTTTTTTGGTTTAGAAGAACGTTTAGTTCTTCAACCACTTTACAGTACCACTATTGGTCTTTGCAAAATAGAATCCAGCTTGTAATCCAGAAATATCAACTTTAGATTCATTCGTAATCGTTTCTATAAATAAGATTTGTTTTCCTTGAACATCGAAAATAGTTAAAGGAGACTCCCCTACTAAACTTAAAGAAATTGTAGAATTACTGGGGTTTGGATAAACAGTAAGTAAAGGCAGTTTTTCTAATTCACCAATGCTAATTACATCGTCTACAGATGTGATTTTAGAAGTGTAAATTCCATTACCGTGTGTTGCTACAACCAATAAGCTATCAGACATTCTAGTTTTAACCTGTTCACAAACAACATTACCAATTGTATTAGCTCCCATTTGGGTCCAGGTAGTAGCAGATCCCGTAATTTCATTTGTAGCATACAATCCAGTACTTGTAGAGACAAAATACAAAGTATCTTCTCCAAATGGCATAATAGAAGCCCATCTGCAAGAAGGTCCAACACCATAACCAGAATCCATTTCTTCTAAATTACCCGCTGCTCTATCCCACGATTCTCCAGCATTAGTAGTATAATACATACTGTAAATTCCATAATTAGAAAATACAGCCATGGCAACATCAGCATCCGTAGGATGAATAGCAATATTATTTACATAAGCAGAATTGTGAAAATAATCGCCAGTATTCATCCCTTGTCCTGGGGCATAAGATTGAGTAACTTCTGTTACTATTGGATTATTTGTGTGTGCACTATCCACTACAAAAACAGCTTTTTTATTTGTTCCCAAATACAATCTGTGTGGTGGGTTTTCATTAGAAACGGAAATAGAGGTTAAGTAAACATTATTACTAAGGTCTAAATCCAATAATTCTACCCATCCTTGACTAATGGAATCCCATTCGTTGGTTAATTCTAGAGAAGCTAAATCAGAATTTCTCCATAACTTATTTCCTATAGGAAGGTACATTATATCAGTATCGTTCGGGTCTACTACAAATGGGTGGATAAATAGATAATCATCAGCTCCAATAGGATCTATTCTCCTAAATGCTTCTCGATTTCCATCTTCATCCATTTGAACTTTAAAGATCCTTCCTTGTTGAATTGATAAATAATTTACATCCTCATCAGCTGAAATATAAGCAAAAGCGCCATCACCATTTAAAGGCATCGTCCAAGGAGCGTAAATATCATTGGTATTGGTGAAAAAGTTTCCATTATCCTGAAACCCTCCTAATATACTTGGAGTTGTATTTACATTATTTATGGTAGCTGTATAAAGTTGAGTTGTATAATAGCCATTGTTTAGTGAATTCCATACCACAGCAGAATCTAGATAATTATCTGTAATAAATACACCACCATCATTCGCACTAATTAATTTAGTAGGATCTGAGGGCAAAAAGGCTAGTTCATGTTGATCTGGATGGTGGTTTTCATAAATTTGAAAATCAGGAAATACAGTATTTACACCGTAGCCTCCAATCTGATTTACATTTTCGTGTGAAGTAAATCCATCTGTAGAAACGTATAAATTAGTACCTCCTAAAAATACGGTAGATGAGTCGGAAGGAGATACAGCAATAGTTAAATCGTATGAACCCTGCGCATAGAAATTATTGAAATTACTAATAGAATCGTTTGCAGGAATAAATTCTGAAAGATTCTCCCAAGTTCCCATTTGGACGGTGGAATCATTTTCATTAAATGTATATTTCCATAAACTTGTTTGCTCCACTTCATTTAAGAAAGTAATCGATTCTTGTCCTGAACCAGGAGTAACCGCAATCACATACATTTCGTTTGTATTAAGTGGATTTACAGCTATCTTAATACGATCGTAAACAGCAGGCCATTCTTCGGGTAGAATATTATTCCAATCTACACCATTTTCAGAACGCCATACTCCTTTTGCATTTCCACCATCACTACTTAACGAAGCATACATAATACCCTTAGAAATTTCTACCTCAGTAAAATAGGCATTGTTAGAACCTCCAAGAACTTTATCCCAAGTAGCACCGCCATTATCAGATTTATAAATACCACCATAAACAGCTGCAAAAACCTGATCTATACTGTCTACAGAAGTATTAATTTCTATATCCCAGACCAAATCCCAAAAATCAAAATCGTCTGGTGTATTAGAAGCAGTAGTTTCTAACGATTCCCATGTAAGACCGTTATCAATAGATTTATAAATTCCGTTTCCATAAAAATAGGCTTCATTACCGGATGCAGAATTCCCATAGGCTTCACCTGTACCATAATACCAAGTATCCGTATTACCAATACTATTAGTTCTAGTATCTTGTTTTAAACAAGTTACGTTGTGTAACATTTCATTATTAGTCAATTTAGACCAATTTTCACCTAAATCTTCAGTTCTCCAAATACCACCAGAAACTCCACCAGCCATAATTACATTTTCATCTGTAATATCTACTGCCATAGCTCTAGTACGACCCCCTACATTATAAGGACCACGTGCTTGCCAATTTTCAATAAGGCTTTCGTTGTGAGGTAATGTTTTAGCAAAGCTCAATTCATTAGAGCGTACGTTAGAAGGAATCTTCCCTGTAGGATCTACTAAACGTGATGAAAACCACTTGCGCATATTTTGAGGGTCGTTTTCGGAACCTATACCCATACCTGCAATTTTTATTTTCCTTTTTGCCTTTTTACTATTCATTGCCTGCTCAATACTTGTTGAGGGTTCTGTACTACTAAAAAAAGTACAAGTGAAATATGCAACGAATACAAGGATTGAAAAGCCTATAATTTTTTTCATGGTCTAAATTTTAGATGTTCAATATACAACTAATGAATAATTGAGAAATGGCTTAAGCACAACAATATTAAAGCAAAAAAAAACTCAAGCAATTTGCTTGAGTTTTTTAATATTTATAAAAGTCTTAATACGAAATTTCTGACTGGTGGATTTTCTTTTTAAAGACCTGATCCCCTATCTCATCGTAAACCTGAAGAGTACAAATTCGTTTTCCGTAATCACCTTCAACTTTAACTCTTGCAAAATTACCACCTAAAGAACCATCAATACTAAGTCCAGGGAATTTTAATTCGTATAAAGGATAGGCATTGTCTCTATCTTCTTTTAATAATTCTATATCAAATGTATCACCACTTAAAAGTACGACTCCATTAATACGCGATAAATGTAATCTGCGCATCAATTCTTCGTGTTCTTCAGTATAATCTACTAAAGGCTCATCATCTTCACCTTCAGAAAGGATACTGTTACCAGATACTATAAACTTGAACGCAGCATCAGAACCCATAATTTCATTTATGAAACGATTCATTTGATTGTCTCCTAATAACTGTGGATCTTCTGTAGTTAAAGTTGTTTTAAACATACGATTGTCTAACATAAAAATCTCTACATCTTGATAATCGTAACGTTTGTACACACCAGCATCTCTAAAAGAGTAATTGTACACTTTTTTAGGTGCATTAGGCCAGAAAAGATTAAAGGCCATAAGCGTAGAATCTTTTAGTGCAAAACGAGTATCGGATGTATTTAAACCAAAGTCCATTTTATCCCAAACAGCAATATGAGGCATCAACTTCATAAAGTTATTTACTTTTTCACGTTTTCTTACCGTCTTGTACTTAGTAAGCATCTTACGGAAAGAGTCTGCTTCATTATCGTTAAAGTAAACGTTGTTTCCCATCCAAACCATCAAATCAGATTCTACATCAGACATCACATCTAAAATAGCATCACCATCGTCGTCTGCATCATTAAGGTTTAAACTGTGTCCTAGTAAAAAATAAGTATCAGCTAAATAATTACGAGGTGTATAAATATCCATTTCTTCTTCTACCAAAACAGAATCTAAATATACAGCTACATTGTATTCTGCATCTGGAATTAATTCTTCTAAAGTAAGAACTACAGGAATCTCATCGCCATTATTATAGTCTGAAACATGGAAATCGAACCAACGAGAATTATTATAACTCTTTGGGTCTTTTAAGTCGAAAACCAATTCTTGGTTTCTGTCCTCATCAAAATTTTCCAATTTAATGGTGATTGTCTCTGTGTCCTTCGATACTAGCATCCACATTTGTGCATGGTAATCGTCGATATAAGAAAGCATTGGACCTGCAATCAATTTAGAACTCTCTTCTGCCTGAACTTCCTTTTGAGCGAAAGCTGGATTTACAGCGAGTAATAAAGCCGTAGCTAATAGTAAATTTCTAATCATTGTTCTTCTAGATTTTGAACTGAGAAAGCGTAAATATATACAAATTGTAGCTATATGTAGGCTACAAAGTCAAAGAGGATGATTTTTAATTTTAATCGACACTGTTTACACAGTATTAAAGGGACTTTTAGCAAAAATCTTGCCTTTATATATCGGGCTATAAATACATCTAGAAACTAATAACAGTACAAATATATTTATTCAATTCATAAAAATAAAGGCAACACTCAATACGAAATTGTATTTTCGCAAAGCACAAAGCCTAATCCATGACTACTAGTAATTCTTGTTTCATTCATTTTAAAAAATCGATAGCCTCAATTAAGCTGCCGACTAAATTTACCTTTCCTTTTTACTATAAACCACACGAGCTTGGTGAAATTGCCTGCGAAGAGCTGCAAGAATATTTAAGTGGCGATTTAGATTGGAAACATAATTTTGGGATTTCTAAAAATGAGTCTCTTGCAATTGGAAAGATGTTTGGAGTTTTAGTGGTAGAAAACGAGGCCAAAGAAATAGGTTATATAACTGCTTTTTCTGGGAAGATGGCAGGTGTAAATACACTCGGTAATTTTGTACCTCCTATTTATGATATGTTAACAGAAGATGGGTTTTTCTTAAAAGGACAAGCAGAATTGACTGAGATTAACAAAAGAGTACGAGAACTAAATGCTTGTGAGGACACTAAAGTAGCTGAGGAAGAATTAATAAATGAAACCCTTTTATTTAAGACTGAAGTTAAAGAACTGAGGACGAAAATGATCTTGGACAAAAAACTCAGAAAACAAAAACGTACTGAAGCCAAAGATTTAAGTTCTGATAAATACGAGCCCATAAACGATCAACTCAATAAGGATAGTGTACAACAAAAGAATCAACTTAAAGAATTACATCGTTATTGGGAGGAAAGAATAGAAAAGGCAAGTAAGAGAGCACACGAGTTAACAGCAGAACGAAAACATTTAAAAGAAAAAAGAAAAAGTTTATCTGCTATCTTACAAAAAGGTTTGTTTGATGAATACCATTTTTTAAATGCTCATGGCGTAAAAAGAAGCCTCCTTTCTATTTTTAAAGATACACCACAAGGAGTTCCTCCTGCGGCAGCTGGAGAATGTGCAGCACCAAAACTATTACAGTTTGCCTTTTTAAACAATCTAAAACCTATTGCACTAGCTGAGTTTTGGTGGGGAGAATCGCCTAAATCGGCCATAAGAAAACACAAACACTACTACCCTGCTTGTCAAGGGAAGTGCTTTCCTATATTAACACATATGTTACAAGGATTAGAAGTAGATGAAAATCCACTCCTGATAAATCCCGCAGAAGGAAAAACAATTGAAATTATTTACGAAGATGAGCACCTAGCTGTAATAAACAAACCCAATGAGTTTTTGTCGGTGCCAGGAAAAACAATTAAAGATTGTGTGTTTAGTAGAATGAAAACGAAATACCCGGAGGCTACAGGACCATTAATAGTACACCGACTGGATATGTCTACTTCTGGAATAATGCTTATTGCTAAAACTAAAGAAGCACACGATAAGTTACAACAGCAGTTTATAAAACGTACCATTAACAAACGCTATGTGGCACTTTTAGATGGGATAGTAAAAGAACCTTCAGGAATTATTGATCTACCATTACGAGTGGACCTAGACGATAGACCCAGACAATTAGTCTGTTTAGAACATGGTAAATCTGCAAGAACTAAATACGAAGTAGTTCGTATAGAAAAGGAGAAAACTAGAATACTCTTTTTCCCGATAACAGGAAGAACGCATCAATTGAGGGTTCATGCTTCTCATTTTAAAGGATTAAACACCGCAATTGTTGGAGATGACCTCTATGGCTCAAAAAGCAATCGGCTACATTTACATGCAGCCTTTATAGAGTTTACACATCCTATAACTAATGACTTGGTAGAGTTTTCTGTAGAGGCTGATTTCTAATTCAACAAAAATGCCCACCAACTGTTGGGCTTATAATTATAAGCGTTCCATCTAAAATTTACGACTTATCTCAAAGTAAATAGCCTTGCTATTAATCGTATTACTAGCATTATTACTTAACGCCTTAATGTTAACTATATCAGAGGAACCATGTAGTCCAATGGCTAATTCGTAATCTTCGTTCAAAGAAGTTCCAATGTTTACGTTGTAATTTAAGCCAAAACAAAAACTTCTTCTATCATCCTTAGGTTCATTCATCTGAATCACTCCACCTTCAAGAGTGTAATCAACATAACTTGAGTAGTACGAAAATTGTGGGCCTATAGCCAATTCTGCAAATGAAAAATCATTTCCAAATCGCTTACCTATATTCATCGGAATCCTGTAAGCATTCATGTGTTTAGATTTATGTAGCTTATAGATATAATCCACTGAAATTAACTTCAGACCAGTCTTAACAAATAAATTACTTTCATAATTGTGCTGAAAAGACAACCCTCCACCAATACTTGGTGTAGCAAATGATAGCCCACCACCCACATCGGATGAATGAAATATTTGAATTCCTACTGAATTACTTTGTCCGTATGAAGCAACCGATACAAACATTAATAATGCTAAAATGTATTTCATGTTTTTTAATTACGTATTACAAAACAAAAATTGAGAGATGTGCACCTACATCCTGAACTAAATAGTCTTCAAAACAAAATAGACCTCCCTTGGTCGAAATACTAAAAAATCGGAATCAGAACCTTTTACTTATCAACTCTAATAATTTCTAGATCCTCGTACTTAATAATTTGTACAGCTTGATTTCTAGAACCGTTGTCTTCGTTACGCTTATAGTTGAAATCGAAGTTTAAGTTTAGTAAATCCTTAGGTTCTAAGAATAACTCTGAAGAAATACCTCCGTATTGCATTAATTGAGATAGGAAATAGAAGGTTACATCGAAGCCTGAAAAAGAAAAGCGTGGACTTGGATCTGATCCTGTTGCATCTTGGTAATTCTCAACAAAATACTCTGTTAAAGTATCATTATATGACAATACACCACTGTTAGGCATATGAACATTAAGGTTCATTAAATACTCGTAGTCTAGGTCTTTAAACGAATACCATTCTGGCATTCCAAAAACAACGATACTAGTATCTCTAGAAGCGTTTAACTTGGTTAATAAATCGGTTACAAAATCTTTTTCTGTAGATGGAACTAAAATTACATTCGTCTCAGCTAAAGTGTCTAGCTCATGGTAAATAGAATCTATTACAGATTTATTCTTATCAACCAATACTTCTCTATAATTGGGCAAAGAATCTAAGTCTAAAGCAGACAACATCCATTCTTTGTATTTTACATTGTCTGTAGAATCTCTACGAACCACCATAATATTTTTATCAGAGTAGTTTTCAGCAATAAACTCAGACATATAACTTACCTGACGTTTTTTAGTAGGGATTACTTGGAAAGCGTTAGCTATATCTTCTAATAGGTTCCCTTTGGTCGATAAAGGAGCTACGGTAGGAATCCCTCTACGACTAAGTATCTCTGCAGCAATTTTATAGTTTTTAGCATAAAAGGGTCCAATAACAATATCCATGTCATCGAATTCTTTTTGAGTTACTAGATCATAAGTCTCTTGCGTATCATTTTTAGTATCGTACACATGTACATTAACAGACATTCCAGCTTTATTTAAACTATCTATGGCAATTTTAGCACCTGAATAGAAGTCTAAAGCAAAGAGTGTTTTCTTATAAATCTCATCTTCTTTATTTAAATCTTGAAGAGCTTCAATACGATCATTTTTATCTAAATAAAGAGGCAGCATAAAAGCCACATTGTACGTTTCTTTTTGTTTAAACTTATTTTTTCTTCCTTTTAAGTCTTCTAAAAAGTCTTCCGCTTTTTCCTCTTCAATAAATTCTATCTTCTCACTTACATCTACTACATCAAACTGGGGTATTTTTATACGCATACCAGAACGGAAACCATCAGATAAGAAAGGGTTGAATTCTAAAAGCACATGCTCCGAGATTCCAAATTTATTTTTAATAGAATAAAATGATTCTAGCGGACGTACATCGTGCATAAAATACACGACTGTATCAATCGATTCATGAATAATAGGAATCACAATATTCATCCCTCTTCTAAGTCCTCTCTTCGCATTAGGATTGGCTTTAACAATCTCGCTAATAGAAACACCGTAAGATTGCGAAACACTGTAAAGAGTTTCACCTCTTTTTACATCGTGCGTTTCTTGGGCTTGAGATCCTAGGGTAAAAACTAGGCTAATTATAAGGGTAACAAAAAGCTTTTTAAACATATCGATTTTTAATATAGACTCACAAAAATAGACAAATTAAGCGATGAGAGAAATATGTGAAACTTAATTCTACTTATAAAAGGGTTTAAATAAAAAATGCCGTCTAAAATAGACGGCATTTTTAATATTTTAAAAGACAATTATTTTACAACAGTCATTTGTTTCGTGATTTTTTCTTTTCCACTTACCATTTTGTAGAAATATACACCTGGCATAATTGAAGCAGATTCCATAGCAACTTTATGCGAACCAGACTCAAATTTAGTATCTGTTAGCACCATTATCTCTTGTCCTAAATTATTATGTAAACTCAATCTTACTTTAGAAGAGCTAGGAAGGTAGAAACTAATTTCTGTGAAATCTGATACTGGGTTAGGAACATTTTGAAAAAGCTCCATTTCTTGCACCAAATGTTGGTTTACCGAAATACTAGAAATTACAGTTAAAGCATCTTTATTGTAACTACTTGAACCTCTCTCAAAAGAATTCATATTTAAAGAAAGCATTTCATTTGAAGATTTCTTCCACCATTTAAGGCTAAAAACTTCTCCTTTTGAAAGTCCTTCTTTCTCAGTTGTATATTCATCGTCGCCCCAAAGTGCTAAACCGGTATGATGACCGATATAAACAATACTAGACACCATGTTACCTTCAACATCATAAGCAGCAATTTCGTCACCTACTTCAGGCATTAACTCACCCCAAGCAGTATCTAATAATAAAACGGTGTGATTAGATCCTGTATTTACAGGTCTAGCAAAACGTTTTGTATCGTGAGCTTTTTTTGAATCTTGCGCTTTAATTTGAGCTTGAGCATTTAGTGTAAACAAACACGTAGCAAATACTAAAGCAAGTCCTTTAACTAATCCTATTTTTTTCATTTTATAGTCTTTTTGATTTTTACCTGCTACGAATTTAATGAATTTTAGTTCTGACTCAACATTCTAAGGCAGAAATTTTAAAATCTATACTTAGCACCAAAATTTATTCGTCTTCCTATAAGTAGATCGTGCTGCCAAAAATCAAAATTATTATTTAATAAATTTAAGCCCTCTACATAAAAGCCAATTTGCTTGTTGTAGGCAAAGTTTACTTTACAATTTAAGTCAATCATTGGATTAACATCATAAGGTAAATGAAGCATATCATTTGTGTTATCACTCAAAACCAAATAGCTTCTTGCTCCTGTATAACCTAAAGAGGTACTCATAAACCATTGGTCGTTGTAATGGTAATCACCGTACAATCCGATTTTTAATTCTGGTATATGAGATAAATATTGATCAAAAGATTGGTATTCACCTTTTAACCAAACATGAAATTTATCTGTCCATTTGGCATCAATTTGAGCATTCAATTTAACCATATTTACTTTTGTGAACTGTGGTATTAAGCGAGGTCCATAAGTTTCATTATAATTATAAGATTGAATAAAATGCATAAAACCATCTTGCGTATTTGCTTCAAGACTTACTTGATAACTTACACCTCTAAACAGGTTCCCGTTTAGACCTACACGTACAAAGTACTTAGTATTGCTCGGCAATATATTGTCTGTAATAATAGATGATTCTAGCGCAAATGGATTCGCTCCATATACAGTTCTTAAATTGTAAACTTCTCTATTTCCTCCAATCTCCGAGTAAGCAAAAAGGCCTTTTTTAATCAACTCATACTGAGCTCGTAATTCCGGGAATACTTTTAAGTTATCCGCTAGTAAATCAGTGTTAACACCTAACAATACTTTAGACCTATTAATAGACTTTTCACTAGTTAAGCTAGATTTCCAATGAATGGTATTTAAATCGTTGGATTGTATAATTGCTAAATCATTACTAAAATTAAAATCACTTAACTGCTTATAAGTTCCAGAATGAATAGAAGCTAATGAAATTTCATATTCGTTGAATTGTGCATTTCTAAAAAAGACTTCAGAAGAAATCGACATAACCTTGGGAACTAAAATCTTTGCAGTGTCTGTGAATTGAAATTCTGTATTTAGTGCGATCGTAGAATTCCGGTAGGAGATGCTATAAGGATCAAATCTAAAATTATCGTTTATAACCAGATCCGATTGTAAAATAAAAGCATTTAAAACACGCTTATAAGCACCGCCAAGATTTAATTTACTAAACTTTTCTAAAGCATTGTTATTATCAGAAAATGCTCCATTGTAATTTAAGTAGGCCTGATAAATACTTTTAGTGCTTTTACCATTACTAAAATCCAAAGCTAAATGTGGATTTAATAGAGTTCCCAAACCTAGCTCAATATGTTTAGTATAAAGGCTGTTTACTGTAGCTCTCTTAAGTATTTGAGCATTTAAAGAATCGGTAAGTTGTTTAACTCTAAACTCCTCAAATCTGATTAAGTAAGTTAAGTTTTCAGAAACCTTAGAAGTATCAATAAATAGTGGTTGACTTTTTATTTTATGAGCCTCCATAATTTTAGGCCTAAAGTCTTTTACTACATCTATAATTTCGTTGTTTAAATTTTCTTGTGCTTGTACACCAAAAACAGAAAAACAAGCTAGTGCAAATAGTATATACTTTTTCATGTGCTTAATTATCTGATATTTTTAATGAATCTGTAGTAGGTAAAGAATCTATTACAGGAATAGAATCTAAATTTAATGACATCTTTTGCTCAACATTTTCCTTAGCCATAATTTCAGCTTTCAAAATTCTTGCTTCTTTTAAAACCTCAGGATCTTCAATATTTAAAAGCAACTGATCTAAAGTGTGGGTAGCTTGAAAAATATCGTCTTCTACCCAATAATTTTGAGCAAGTACAATAAACGATTTCCCTAACCATGATTTATAGAGTGGTAACAAACGAGACTGTTCAAATATAATTTGTTTCGAACTCTCATAATCCCCACTATAAAAAGCTAAGTAGGCTAAATGGTACATTGCTTCAGCTTTCAATTCTCCCTGGCTAGCACCCTCTACAAATAAATACTTCTCTGCTGCTAAGTCTTTGTCTAAATTAGAAAAGGCTGCACGAGCAATAAAAGTATTAAGTTCTAAAATCAAGGTTTCATCTACCCTTCCAGAGTTTAAAATTATTTGGGCTTGCACTATAGCTTTGTCGTATTCACCTAGCTTACTATTACAATCCATTAAACCTTGTTTAGCAAACAACTGTTCCTCTACAGTCTCTGCCATTAAATCTAATTTGGTGAAATTCTCTAATGCTTTGTCGAATTTACCAGAAGACTTGTATAATATAGCAGACTGTTTTATTGAAGCTTTAGTATAGATGTTTGATTTATACGAGTTAAGTATCTCGTAAGAAGCTAAAGCTTGGTCAATACTGTCAATTTCGGTAGCAGATTTTGCATAATAATAGTGCGCCGAAAGTTTAAAAGCACCGTTTGTATAGTTATTAAGGTACGATTGGAATCCATAATAAGACTTGTCGTAAAAACCTTTTAAGTATTGTAATTCTGCAGATTCATAAGAAGTAGAGTCTAAAGCAGAAGTACTAATATTTACAAAACTTAAAGTCTCTAACCAACTAGCATAAGCAGGTACATCACCTAAATCGACATATACACTACGTGCATTATTTATAGCTTCTCTGGCCGTACTAGAGGCCGGATAATCTGAAACTAACCTTTTAAATTCTGCAATACTTTCTTCAAAATCGCCCGAATTATACAACAGCAATCCAATTTTCATACGTGCATCTGTAACAAAAATACTCGAAGGGTACTGTTTTTCAATTGCGCTAAAATTTTCAATCGCAAAGTCAGAATTGTTTAATTTTATTGAGGACTCCCCTATTCTATACAAAGCATCGTCATTATAGATGGAGGACGGGAATTGAGAAGAGAAATCGACTAAATGATTTACGACCTTCTCATGTTTATCCATCTGATGATAAGCTAGGGCGATTTGATAGGCAGCGTAATCTGCATCAACACCCCATAAATCAATTGCTTTATTATAATTATTTATAGAGTGTGTATAGTCTTTCATCATATAAAAAGCATCCCCCATACGAGAATAAGCATCGTGTAAACGGGTATCTGTAGAAGCTACATTTGCTGTAAAAGTCTCAAATGATTTAATTGCTTTTTCAAAATGCCACAATTTAAAGTTCGCATAAGCAATATGGTAAGATGCCGATGTAAATTCGGGCATCGTACTGGCAAGTGCAGAATGTTGGAAATCGGAATAAGCGCTAATACAGTCTGTATAATTTTCTGTACTATAGTAAGCTTCTGCTTTCCAATACATAGCCAAAGCATTATACGTATTGTTATGAGAATAGATAAGAGATTTATCGAAATGCTCTATAGCGTTACCATAGTCTTTATCGTTAAACAACTGTACAGCTCTGTAATATGAGACTTCTTGATAGGCTTGTTGTAAACGAATATTTTCTAAACCATTCGCCTCCATAGATTTTATCGCTCTCGAATAATCTTTATGAGTTAAAAAAGCATTAACTAAATATGAATAAGCTTCGTCTAAATATTCAGACTCTGAAAAATCATTTATAAAATCTTGCAGTATCATAGTAGGGTCCGCATATGGGTAACCCAATTCATAACAAAGTTTGGCAAAATTAAAGTTTGAATGTTCTGTAATCGCATTGTTAAAATTAAAATACGAAGCTGATTCAAATGCATTTTGAGCCGATTTTTTATCGCCTAGTTCTAAATAACAATCGGCCAAATAATAGTAGGCATTTTGAGCTAAGCTATCCTCAGCTTCAACAATTTTATTAAATGAAGAACTCGCCAAAGAATACTCTTGTGTTCGGTAATAAGATTGACCTAATAGATAATAGCCCAAATCATCTAAATTATGTTCGGCAGCTAAATACTTATCGTTAAAATAATAGATAGCTTTTGTAAAATCTTTAGTGTGGTAATAAGCTTCAGCTACAAGCTTGTACATTTCTGCTGAAGCATCGTTAATTGAATCTACATAAGGTAAACTGAAATTTAAAAGTAGATTAAACTCATTCTGTTGGTGGTAAATTTGACAGATGTATAGTGGGAGCTCTTCTGTATATAAACCGAGTTCTAATAAATCATCAAAATGTCTTTTTGCAGTCACAAAATTACCCTCTGAATATGCTATATAACCAAAGTAGTATTTTGCTTGATGTTGGTAATCGTTCTTATTAGATAATAGATCGTGAAAAAATGAAGACGATTCTTTAAGCTCACCAATAGAGAATAAACTGTAAGCATACTGAAATTTATAATTATCTCTAACCTTTTTACGAAGCTTAGCAACATCAATCAACTCATAATAAACAACAGCATCAGTATAGGCTCTTTTACTAAAGTAGAAACCTGCAAGTTCCCTAGATGCTTCATAAAACAAAGTACTGTTGGGGTAGTCCTCCAAGAAGGATTTCAACAAAAACTCCGCATCACTATTATACAAGTGCATTGCAGCAAGGGCTTTATAATAATCTGTATTCATAGCCAACAAGCTATTCTTGTCTTCTATATCTGCGTCTATAGCAACAAAAGCTTGGTATGCCATTGCATACGAAGCCGATTTGTATTGACCCAAAGCAGACTGATAAGCCTGCATTACTGGATCTATTTGAGTGTGCTGAGCCTGTAGATTTGGGCTGGTAAAAAAGACCAGACTCAAAAGGAGTAATAATATTCTCATTGTGTTGTGTTTAAGCCTTAAAAATAGAAAAACTAATGTGTTGGAAACACAAAGGACTCATGAACTTATGAACCATTGATAGTTAATTGTTCCATAATTCTCCCAACTAGCTAATAACTAAAAATTCGTGTATTTATTTCACAAAAAAAAGGGCAATCTAAATAGATTGCCCTTTGATAAAACTTAAAAATTTATTTTTTCTTCTTAGCGTCTTGTTGTTCTTTCATCATATTCTCTAATCGAGCCTGAAACTTAGACTTCCCTTTTTTAGGAGTGACTTCTTTTTTAGCTTCCATTTTTGATAATAATGCAGAATCATCAGTCATACCAGCAATTACTTTTTGCTGAGCAAAAGTAATAAGGTTGGCTAGGAAGTAATAATAACTTAATGCAGCAGCATAGTTGTTCATCACACCTAAGAATATAACAGGCATTAAGTACATCATATACTTCATCTGTGGCATTTGCGCACTCGAAGAAGACATACTATTACTAAACTTCATTTGCAAAACGGTAGTAACTGTCATTAGTAAAGTAAATAAACTAACGTGATCTCCGTAAAAAGGAATACTAAAACCTAAATCGTATATAGAATCGTAGGTAGATAAATCGGTTGCCCAAAGGAATCCTTGCTGACGAAGTTCTATAGAAGATGGGAAGAACTTAAACAAAGCAAATAGAATTGGCATTTGAAATAACATTGGAATACAACCACCTAAAGGACTAACACCAACTTGCTTATACAAAGACATGGTCTCTTGCTGACGCTTCATCTGGTCTTCGTACTTCTCATTAATTGCATCAATTTGTGGTTTTAACACACGCATTTTAGCCATTGATGTATACGACTTATACGTAAATGGAAACAAGGCCATTTTTATAAGTAATGCCATTAACAGAATAATGATACCGTAATTTAATCCCCAGCTTTCGAATGCATTAAATATGGTTATTACGATGTATTTATTAATCCAACCAATAATACTCCAACCTAAAGGAACCAATTCCTCTAAACCATTGTCGTAAGATTTTAAAGTCTTTACGTGGTTGGGCACAAAGAACCATTCCATTGCATAAGAACTAGAGCCTCCTTGGTAATTTAATTGCGTAGAAGCAGAAATAGTTTTCAGATAATTTTCTGAGCCTGGATGAGCTACAGAAGAAAGTTCGATCTCTTTACCTAAATTTGAAGATGTTAGAGCAGTAGAGAAATACTGAGATTTAATAGCAATCCAATCTGTGTTTAATACTCTTTCAGTATCATCTGAAGTAGATGATAAATAATCCACTTCTCCCTCAGCAAAATAATAAGCCGAAGTATTCATGGCTTCATTATCTCTATTTTTCTCTTGACGAGGAACTCTTACAGACCAATCTAATTCAATTGGGTTTTGAGCTTGAATTAAACCCTCTAAACCAATTAAATTTACAGTATAATCTACCTTATAAGAATTGGGTTCTAAAGAATAAGCGAATTCCAAATATTTTCCTTCTTGCACATTTAAACGCATAGAAAGAACTTGCTTATCTCCTATTCTAGACTCGTAGGTTTCGAAAACAAAATCGTTTGTTTGCAAACGACGGTTCTGAGACCAAAAAGTTAAGTTAAAAGCAGAAGAATCTTCTCTGAGTAAGTTTACAGGGAGCGAATCGTATGTTTGGTATTCTTTTAAAAACACACTAGATACACGAGCTCCTTTGGCTGCAAGTTCAACTTTTATTAAATCGTTTTCTAAAACAAATTTCGTTGAATTATCTTCTATACTAGCAGCTGAAGCAAACGCTCCATAAGCTTCTACTAAATGTGCAGAAACTACCGAATCAGATTCGGAATTAGACACTAGTATAGTTGCTGCATCTGGAGAAGAAATTACTTCTGCATTTTCGGCAACTACTTCTGTAGTAGCCAAACGTTCCGTTTCATCAATTTTAGCCTGGGTACTTAAAAACCAGAATAAAATAACACCGATTAGGGCAAATCCAATTACCGAATTATAATCAGTTTTTTTTTCTTGTTGTAACATCTTATTTAAGCTTTATTCTTTAATGCTGCTTTAACGAAACTCACAAATAATGGGTGAGGGTTGGCAACGGTACTTTTATATTCTGGGTGAAATTGAACTCCTACAAACCAAGGATGTGCCGGTATTTCAACTATCTCAACTAGTCCAGTTTGTGGATTAACTCCTGTAGCAATCATACCTGCAGCTTCGTAGTCTGAAAGGTACTTACTATTAAATTCGTATCTGTGTCGGTGACGTTCGTTAATATGCACTTCACCATAAACTTCGTGGGCAATAGATCCTTTCTTTAAATCACAAGCACAAGAACCTAAACGCATGGTACCACCCATATTGGTTATTTTCTTTTGCTCTTCCATAATATCAATTACAGGATGAGCACTTTCAGGATTCATTTCTTTAGAGTGTGCATCGGAAAAGTTAAGGACATTACGAGCAAATTCGATTACAGAAGCTTGCATACCCAAGCAAATTCCTAAAAATGGAATATTGTTTTCTCTAGCAAAACGTACTGCATGAAGTTTTCCATCGATACCTCTAGATCCAAAACCTGGAGCAACCAATATAGCATCCATACCTTTTAAGGATTCAGAAGCAGAAATATCGGTTAATTTCTCAGAGTGAATCCAGTGTAAGTTTACCTTACAACGTGTAGTAGAACTCGCATGTATAAAAGCTTCAGATATAGATTTATAAGAATCTTTCAATTCAACATACTTTCCAACTAAAGCAATCTCAACAGTATCGGTAGGATTATTAAGGTTGTGAACAAATTCTTCCCAGTGAGAAACATTTGATTCACCAGAATCGTCTAAGCCTAATTTTCTAAGAACTACTTGATCAAGTTTTTCTTCTTTCATTAAACGAGGCACGTCGTAAATAGTCTCTGCATCTATAGATTGTATTACAGCTTCTGGCTGTACGTTACAGAAAAGAGCAATTTTTCTACGAATTCCTTGGTTAATATCGTGTTCAGTTCTACAAACCAATACGTCTGGAAAAACACCAGATTCTTGTAATTGTTTTACTGAATGTTGGGTAGGTTTGGTTTTTAATTCACCTGCAGCAGATAAATAAGGAACTAAAGTTAAATGTACTACGGCACAATCGCTAGGCTTTTCCCAGCACATTTGACGAACAGTCTCAACATAAGGAAGCGATTCAATATCACCTACAGTACCACCAATTTCTGTTATCACCACATCGTAATCCCCAGAGTTCCCAAGGATTTGCATGCGTTCTTTAATTTCGTTTGTTATATGAGGTATTACCTGCACGGTTTTACCTAAAAAATCTCCTCTACGTTCTTTTTGTATTACAGACTGATAGATTCTACCTGTAGTAACATTGTTAGCTTGCGAAGTAGGATGATTCATAAATCGCTCGTAGTGGCCAAGATCCAAATCGGTTTCTGCACCGTCTTCGGTAACATAACACTCTCCGTGTTCATAAGGATTAAGTGTACCAGGATCTACATTTAAATATGGATCAAATTTTTGTATAGTCACCCTTAAACCTCTACTCTGTAATAGAGTCGCCAATGAAGCCGAAATAATTCCTTTTCCTAATGATGATGTTACACCACCTGTTACAAATACGTACTTAGCTGAAGCCATTAAATGGGACTATTTTCTTGGGTTACTATGTTCTTTAAACAACTTTGCAAAATTAGAAATAATCATTCAGTAGAGAAAGGAAAATCGATGTTTTTAAAACTGCCAATTTGCACCAATACTAGGCATAAAAGGAAGCTGATCTATTCTAGAATCGGTAATTTGATCGTAATAGAAAATATTTGCTCTATTATAAAGATTACTAATCCCAAAACTAGTTTCTAAAACACTCTTTTTAGAGAACTTGATTTGCTTTTTTATAGAAGCATCCATACGGTGATACGAGGGCATTTGCCCATTATTATAGTCGGCATAATAAACACCTAAATCGCCATTTGCCTGAGTTACATCTGTTGCAATACCATTTTCAAAATTCACATTTTCATAATATCCTTGTGTTTCTGTGAACGGAAAACCAGAACCGTAATTCCAACGCATATCAAAAGTCCAAGACTTGTCTTTCCCGAACATATGAGAAGCTACAATATTAACATTGTGTCTACGATCGTAATGAGGAGCGTAAGTACCAAAAGCATCTGTTTTAGACACCTTCCCTAAAGAGTACACCATCCATAAGCTAGAAGTTTGATCGTTGTATTTCACTAAGAAGTCAATTCCTTTCGCTAAACCACTTTCAACAATGAAATCTTTTTTCAACTCATCAGCAATATCTTCACTGTAAGGATTGTCTTCGTGTAACTTATTTCTATTAAGGTTAATTAATTGCCCAAAGTCTTTTAAGTATCCTTCAATATTAACCGTCCATTTTTCATTTAAGTCTAATTCTAAACCAACGATTAAATGTTTTGCTTTTTGAAGGTATGAAGTACGTTCTTCACCGTTTATGTATTCTGGTAAATTAGTAGTACTCGAAATGTATCCTTGAAATAAATTCACAACTTCTTTTCCTGTTGTAACAGCTACGAGATTTTGAGAAAATAAACCAGCTGAAGACTTCAACCTTAAGTTTTCTGTAATATTAAACTTCAAACCTAAACGTGGTTCTACAGAAGACTCTCCAAGTGAAGTGTATGAATGGTAACGCAAACTCGGTTCTAATAACAATCGACTACTTACATATTTGTATTTTACAAAACCTGCAAATTCAGTTGTATTATCGTTGTGAGAAATTTTAATATCTGAAGGTGTATAAAAGCTTAATGTATTCCCAAAGCCTAATACTTCTAAACCGTACTTTATTTGATTATCACCTTCTAAGAAAGTCGTAAAGTCTAGCCCCATATTAAATCCGCCAATAGAACTTTTTTTAGGCTGAGCTCCAAAATTAGTTTGCTCTGTATCGTAAGAAGAATAAGCAAAATTACCTTCTACAAGCATACTCGACCCACTAGGTATTAAAATAAAGTTAGTACCAAAACCACTAGATTTCCAGTTAAAGCTAGTAAGAGACGAATACAATACATCATCTCCATAATTAAACCCAAATAAATTTATTTTACTTCCATTAGAACCTACAAAAGAAGCCTTTCCATAAATATCTAAAAACGAATACGGTAGCCCTTCGTCTCCTATGTAAGAATAAATGGATTGTGAAGTTTTATCTATATAAGACGTTTTAGTGGATAGAATAAATGAACTACTTACTCCATTTTCTTTTTGCTTAAATATAGGTCCTTCTAATAATAATTTAGCACCAAAAGTAGAAGCTGAAACTTTTCCTGTTAAACGTTTTTTATTTCCATCTCTTGTTTTAATATCAACTACAGAAGAAATACGACCTCCATACTCTGCATTAAAACCACCAGTATAAACATCTGCAGTTTTAATAATATCTGTATCGAATACAGAAAACAATCCAATTGAGTGAAAAGCGTTGTAAAGTATCATACCGTCTAATAAGACAACATTGTGTATTGGTGCTCCACCTCTAATATACAATTGACCACCTTGATCTCCGGTAAATACAACACCTGGTATAACTTGTAAAAACTGAGCTAAATCGGGTTCACCACCAATAGATGGTAATTTTTTCAAAGATTTAGCTGTTAATTTAACTACAGAAGTATTAACACTTGTTTTTGCTTCATGACGTTCACCAGAAAGCTGTATTGTATTTAACTGTATGCTAGATTCTTTTAGGTAGAACTTCTGATTAACAATTTTATTAGACAGCACTTCTACAGAAGAAGCCATAGGATCGAAACCTATATAAGAAACCGAAATTGTGTAAGTTCCTGCAGGCACTTTAGACAAGTTAAAAAACCCGTTTGCATCTGTAACTCCACCAATATTAGTACCGTCGAGAACAACGTTAGAAAACATTGCTGGCTCCCCAGATTCATCTTCGTAAACAAATCCACGTATGGTACCAACCTGAGCTAAAATTTGAGCAGAGCACAATAGGCTTAAAACAAAAAGTAATAATTTATTCATAGTTTCTTTTTTCGAGCCGCTAAGATAATTAATAGCTCTTAAATATTTCAGTCTCACATAACAAGTTTCATTCCAAATATGCGCTAATAAAAAAAGAGTTCATAAATGAACTCTTCAGTATACGATTATAAGGTTTTAACTCCCGCAAGCTTCACAGTCGGGGTCATCTATAGTACAAGTTTCTGGTTGCTCTTTCCCTTCTAAATCATCTAACCAAGAATCGAAAGAATCTTCTTTTGGATTTTGTGGTACAGTATTTAATTTAACTTTTTCTTTTTGATCTAACATAGCTATTATTTTGTGGTTTTTTAACAGAACTAAACTAGTCAATTTTAAAAATCGTTACACAAAAATAAAGGGCTTCTTATGAACATTCTAAATGCCTTATTTAAGGGATTTCACAGCACTTATGAACCATCATTTTCATAAGTTATCTAAAAAACAACAAGGAGTATTTGTCGAAATTAAAACAATATTGGATTTATAACGCTTATATATTTGAATGCTTACTGTTCCTTTTATTCAAAACAAAATTCTGACCCAAATACACTCTTCTTACTTGTTCGTCTGCAGCTAACTCTTCTGCAGTACCCGCTTTAAGTATATTTCCTTCAAAAAGCAAATAAGCTCTATCTGTAATAGATAGTGTTTCTTGTACATTGTGATCGGTAATTAAAATACCAATATTTTTCTTTTTAAGCTGATAGACAAT
>Ga0308010_1000439_pt1 | contig 28567 bp, 24 predicted proteins | sample Neamet129_FD_202368 | JGI IMG/M metagenome (GOLD analysis project Ga0308010, IMG submission 202368) | Marine microbial communities from water near the shore, Antarctic Ocean - #129 | ecosystem: Environmental > Aquatic > Marine > Unclassified | place: Southern Ocean | collected 2014-07-24 | reverse complement strand
TACAGGGTTAACGGGCCGGAAAATCATTGTTGATACTTATGGTGGATCTGCTCCACATGGTGGTGGTGCTTTTTCTGGGAAGGATCCATCCAAGGTGGATCGAAGTGCAACCTATATGGCTCGTTATATTGCTAAGAATATTGTGGCTGCAGGTTTAGCAGATAAATGTGAAGTTCAATTATCATACAGCATTGGCGTTGCGGAGCCCACTTCATTTTACGTGAAATCTTTCGGTACAGGGGAAGTTAGTGATGAAAAACTTACTAAAATTGCCAAAGAAGTGTTTCCGGTACGACCAGGAGAAATTGTTGCACATTTAGATTTGAAAAAACCGAGATACAGACAAACAGCAGCCTATGGACATTTTGGTCGCGAGTTGGAATCGTTTACTTGGGAAAAGACTGATATGGTCCAACTGCTTAAAGATAAAAAATAACTTTAGTTGGGTTTTATCCCAAACTTGCCAAGGAGCGTTGCATTGGAAATAATTTTCAATCAGGCTTGGCTATTATAACGACGTTCATTTTGATTAAACTCATCAATGGAGATGGAAATGAACAATCATACAATAAAAAATAATGATTACAAAGTAGCCGATATAGATTTGGCCGGTTTCGGCCGAAAGGAAATAGAACTTGCAGAAGCGGAAATGCCTGCTCTCATGACGCTCCGAGAAAAATACAAAGATTCACAACCCTTGGCAGATGCAAAAATTCTTGGCTGTATTCACATGACTATTCAAACTGCAGTACTGATGGAAACCCTTGTTGATTTAGGGGCCAAAGTTCGGTGGTCGTCCTGCAATATTTTCTCAACTCAAGACCATGCAGCGGCAGCAATGGTTGATGCTGATATTCCGACCTTTGCATGGAAAGGTGAAACTGAAGAAGAATTTTTATGGTGTATTGAGCAAACCATCCTAAAAGATGGTAATCCTTGGGATGCTAATATGGTTTTGGATGATGGGGGCGATCTAACCCAAATGCTGCATGAAAAATATCCTGAAATGTTAGATAAGATTCATGGTATTAGTGAAGAAACCACAACGGGTGTTCATCGCTTGCTAGAGATGGTTGAAGAAGGCTCTCTTAAAGTTCCAGTGATCAATGTGAATGATTCGGTAACTAAATCTAAAAATGATAATAAATATGGATGTCGCCATTCACTAAATGATGCCATTAAACGTGGCACAGATATTCTTATGGCTGGTAAAAAAGCTTTGGTCATTGGATATGGTGATGTAGGAAAAGGTTCAGCACAATCCTTACGTCAAGAGGGAATGATTGTTAAGATTAGCGAAATAGACCCTATTTGTGCAATGCAAGCATGCATGGATGGATTCGAGGTGGTCTCTCCTTATAGGAACGGAATTAACACGGGTACAGTTGATGGCATTAATAAAGAACTACTTACTACCACCGATTTAATTGTTACTACGACTGGTAACATAAATGTTTGTGATCGTGCTATGTTAGAAACTTTAAAATCAGGTGCGGTGGTTTGTAACATTGGTCACTTTGATAATGAAATAGACACCCAGTTTATGCGTAATAATTGGAATTGGGATGAGGTGAAACCACAAGTTCACCGGATATTCAGGAGTGATGATAAAAATGATTATTTAATTTTATTATCTGAAGGTCGATTGGTTAACCTAGGAAATGCAACAGGGCACCCATCTCGGATTATGGACGGTTCGTTTGCAAACCAAGTGTTGGCACAAATGCTTTTATTTGATGCAAAATTTGCTGATTTACCACATAATGAAAAATTATCAAATATTACAGTTGATGTTCTACCAAAGAAACTTGATGAAGAAGTTGCAGCCGGAATGGTGAGCGGGTTTGGGGGTGTAATGACGACAATGACCGATGAGCAGGCTGACTATATTGGTGTTTCAAAAGTGGGGCCATATAAGCCTGAACTCTATCGATATTAATCTAATCTATTAAATAAAATAAAAACCCCATAAAATATTATGGGGTTTTTTGTTTTTGGTTCTCTCAGTTTTATTCTACAAATTTGAATGCGGAAGTCCAAACACTATTTGCAATAAAATGAAGGTAAATCCGAATAACCACCAATTCCGTTGGAAGACGGGATTTCTACATGCTTTTCTGACCATTTTTTTAATGGTGACGGTAGCGTGCGATTTCGACATCCCGGAAAAGTTCGAAATGCCTACTTGGTATCTTGATTTAAAAATTCCACTAGTTCAATCCAGATATCAAATGGTGGATATTTCCGATTCATCTGCGGGCATTTTTCTTACAGATGATTCTCTTGGATTTAAAATTATACAGGAAGGAGAAATGCCTGCCACAGAACTTCCCGGTCTTCCTTCTGTGCCACTAGGGCTTGATCAAGCAATTGCATCTGGGGAAATTTCTGGAATTAGCATGGATATAGAGCTACCAGAGATTACAATTAGTCAACGGATTGACGTTGTAGCGTATGGCCAAAAGATTTACCCCGATACTATTGATTGGACTATAGATACATCCATTTATCTTTACGATGATCCCTTTACAGGGGATTCTGTTTTCTTAGACACAACAATTTGGATCGCAGCTTATACCCCTTTTGCATTCCCTGATACAGTTTCCCATGTATTGCAAGCGAACCATTATGATTCTTTAATTGTAGCGGCTTTTAATGGTGCAATGGATTTGTTAAGTAGTGCATTAGATACAACAATTGATCTCGGATTATCATCAATTCCACTTCCTGATGATCCGCCCATTATTGCAAGTGTAGATACACTTATAATTGCCAGCCATGCAACCAACAGTGTATATCGTACTCTATTTAAAAATAATGGCATTCCGACTGATTTAGTTGGTGTTTATTCCAGGATGGTTGCTGGATCTTCTGAACCTCTTTCTGATACATTGGCAAACCATAACCAGATTCCGGCAATCTCTCAAGGTGTCACATACGCAGACACAACAGATTTATCTGGAAAAGGATTGACAAGTTTCTTAAAAATGGCAACTAATATGTCTTTGAGTTCTGCGTCGACTGATTATGTAACAATTCCTCCCGGGTCATTGTATGTCGATTTCAATATCACATTTAAAATGGCAGGAATTGATAGTATTGATGTAACAACAAATAATTATTCCATGTCAGACGGCATTGAAATGCCACCAATGGAATTACCTGAAATGGATATGTCTGAGTCTGGTATAAGCAAAATGGAAATTTATAGAAATGTGCTTAAAAAGGAGGGCGCAGCTTATAACGAGAATAAATTGATCATTCGCGATTTGGCTAGCTCTTTTCCATTCGATATGAATTTCTTATTGAATTTCCAAAATTTCTCACCCACCCTTGATGGTGACTCCGTAAAAATTGATACTGTTTTAAAAAACGGTATTGAGATCAATAAAACATTTGATTTGCGTGGATATACATTACAAAGCACAGACGGAGATAATAATAATGATGGCTGGCCGGACAGTGCATTTACAAGTTTTGACCTTGTGCTTGATATTACAATCCCAGAGCAAAAAGCATCCATACCCTTAGATGGCTCACCCTTGGGTGAATTCACCATGAATATGAAGTTAGAGCAGTTATCGTTCTCGTCCATTGCTGCAAACCTTTACATGGAAATGCCTGCGGAACCCACTGAACAGGAATTCCCGGCAGGTTTTACAGGTGCCATTCCCACTGAAGCAGTTTTCGAGATTATTTTTAAGAATCAGATCAGATTGCCTATTAAAATGGTCATGGAATTCAAAGGCTATAACTCCCTTGGTGAGCTTACTTATGTACCGGTGATAATTGATACAATTGGGTTTCCATTAACGGATTCAAATTCGGATACTGCCATGACCATCATTGGTTTGAGCAAGCTGGGAACAACTATTACAATTTATGAATCGGTTGATGATAGTTTACCATCATATTCTGTTACAAATGCACCCTGCGACACTTGTTCTTCTATTATTGATTTACTTGCATCCAATCCCGTAAGTCTGATTATTACACCTGAGGTGAAGGTAGATGGTCGTGGATCCATTGAAGCTAATAAAGCTATTGCAGGTGGATTTCGTGTGACTATTCCATTTGTCCTTCAATTGGAGCCCATGACCTTTATGGGAGGAATCGCCACAGAAATTGAAACATTTGAACACGATACACGCTATAAAATTCGGAATAGTTTGCTTGAAACAGAATTGGTATCCACCATTACAAACGCCTTGCCATTTGGGGCTGAAATTTCTGTATTAATGAGTAATGATTCATTATTCCCAACCGACACGACGGCAGCCCAATTAGCCATTTTTCGAGATTCTCTCGCAGTATGGGGAATTCTAAATGCCACGGACAGTTTATATATTCTCAGGAAATGCAGTGATATTTCACCGGATAGTGGTTTGGTTTATATCTATAATGTTATGACAGATTTTTCTGAATGTTTTGATGATTTACCCTATATCGTGAAATATAATGGATCCGGTACGGATACAATTATTTCTTACGTGGATACCCTTTTTAAATTTTCATTACCAAACCCGGAATCTCTTTATGGTGCCGATGATTCAACTGGGTACCCTGAAGGTATGGTGGCAGTACCAGGGACCGGGGTTTATTCTAGTATTATCGATACGTCTCAGATCTTTTTACTCACAGATTATGGCAACCACTATACCATGCCAAGATTTCATTTACCTGGGACAGATTCCGTGGCCGTCTTCTTATCGGTTGAAGATTATATGGAGATTAGCTCCTTTATCACTTTTCGGTTAAGCAGTTCTGGTGCATTTGGTGAAGTAAATCCTGAATTAATTATTACTTACCCCAATGGAGGACAAACATTATATACCAATTCGACCTATGAAATTCTCTGGAGTGTAGGCGGATCGAGTTCTGAAAAAGTGGATCTATATTATTCCACTCATGGAGATTCAACGACCTATAAGGCAGCCAATTGTGTACTGACAGATAATTGGACAGAAATTGAATCAGGATTAGATAATCTTGGTTCATATTCATGGGATTTGGCTACCAGTGGGTTATCAGAAACTGATTCATTAAGATTGAAAATAGTGTCTTCAAATGGGAAGGCTTGTGATATCAATGGACATTATATCAAGATCAGGTCTCCATCCAGATCCAACCGCATGAATCGTCCAAAACAAAAATTGAGTATGAAGAGTAATCGATGAAGCGAATTATTCTTATATTTTGCATGGTTGGAGTTTTTGTTCAGGCCCAAACCAAACGTGATCCACGAATGGTAGGAATGGCTGGAGCTTACACAACCATTGCTGATGGAATTTTCTGTGTTGGTTTTAATCCTGGTATAATAGGACTTCAACAAAATAATCCATTTATGATTCAAGCGTTTCAATTGGATTTAGGTATATTGGGAAATTTTTTCTCTATTCAAAATATTGCACAATATAGCGGTGATACTTTGAATACTGCTGAGAAAGATGCACTCTTCGATCAATTAGAAGCGTCTGATGGTATGGCGTTTTTTGTGGACACACATATGCCAATTCCTTTTATGAACATTTCTAAAGGGAATATGGCTTTTACATCTAATAATATAATTTTACAGAATTATAAATTACCTATGGGATTATTGGAGCTCATTTTTTATGGCAATGGCCAAAAACCGAACTTGGATCTTGAATTCAATTATGAGATTTTGGGATTGAACGAATACGGATTTTCATTTGGAATTCCCTTTAAATCCATGTCTTGGGGAGTTACGGCTAAATATCTGCAAGGATTATTTTATCTTGGGATAGATGAAGATTCTTCTTCAGCGAGTTTGATAACAGATGATCTGGGTATCTATGGTTCAGGAGAATATATCATCCGACAGGGTGTGGGTGGTGCAGGATTTGGACTTGATATTGGGGTGGTTTCTCGACCATATAATGGGTGGCAATTTGGTGCATCATTTATCAATATGGTAGGTTCGATCAAATGGAATCAAAGTGGTGGTGGTAAGGAGCCTTCCAGTATTAATCCACTTACGGACTCATTTTATCCATTTACCTTTGGAGATGATACACTGGATCTAAATGAATCCATTTTATACACATTCAATATTGATACAATTCGTATGGACAAGCTTGGGAATGACTCCTTATACACCAATGAGACTATCTTTTTTGTGGATACCTTAGCGAATGGTAAACGGCCTGAATTTGTCACTCGGTATCCGGCAACTTTCAGACTGGGTGCATCGAAAAGAGTGGATAATTTCTTATTTGCCACAGATCTAGTGGCTGGATTTGAAAATAAATATTATGCGCGACAACAATGGAAATGGGCTATGGCGGTTGAGTGGAATCGGATACAAACAATCCCAATGAGAATTGGTTATTCCTGGGCTGGTGGAGCAATGAAAGAATTGGCCATGGGTTTTGGCGTAAAAAAAGGCCCTGTTATTTTTGACCTAGGCTTTTCCTTTCGAAATGGCATGTGGTTGCATACCATGAAAGGATTCAATTTCTCCTTTGGATTTACATGGGTTGGAAAACCAGTAAAAAAAGCGGAAAAGGAAGGTCCTTCACCAGCTCTAAAAGAGTAAAATGATTTTAAAAACGGATTACGTTTTGGCTCGCCACATTAATATTATCCCACCACCTAAAAATAAAATATTTCCTAACCAAGCTGATAATAAAGGTTCCACAATTCCATTAAATCCCAGCGACTGGCCAAACTTGATAAAGGCGTAATATCCAAAAATAACAAAAACACTGGCGCCAGCACCAAATGATAAACTATTTTTCTCCTTTAATACCACCAATGGAATTCCAAACAAAACAACTATCAAATTAGTAAAAGCGAAAGAAATTTTTAAATATCGTGTAACTTCCCATCGAAGTGTATCGACGCCATTTTCTTTTAATTCCTTAATTCGTTCCGTAAGCTTGAAATAATCCAATTCGTCCGGTTTTCGTGCTTGTTGCTGGATCTCTTCTGGTAAAAAACCAAGTGTGATGAGCGTATCTGATTTTCCCAAGGTAACCCCTGTTTCAACTCCATATTCATTAAATTCACGAATCGAATACCCTGTTAATACCCAACTGGATGTAACTGGATTCCACTCTATTTTTTTTGCATCAATCCTTTTTCGGATATTTGAATGTCCCAGGTCTACTATGGTTAGATCATGACCGGTTGATTTTTTTATATAATATTTAGATAATGAAATATGTGTTGATGTATTTTTCTGGAGGAAAATATTTTTGAGTGTGTTCTTTAGTTTATGGCGTGATTTTCGCTTTACATAATCTCGATCTATCTCGAATCGTTTTTCATTCCCAATTGCAACCAATTTATTATCTAAAATAAACGATCCTCCACTCATGATAATTCCTGATAAAAGTAATGGAAATGAAGCACGATAAAGGCTTATCCCGGATGCTTTCATAGCTGTCCACTCGTTTCGTTTTACCATTGAGCCTAAACTGAAAACTGTTGATAATAGCATGGACATTGGGAGCCCAATGCTCACAAACCAGGGTAAAGTATAGAGATAGTATTGAATTACAATTTGTGACGGAACTTTATTATCCATGAATCGGTCTAAATTTTCAATAAGATCAACAATTACAAAAATAGAAACAAAACCGAGAACAGATATTCCCAGGATTATCCAGAATTGCCGCAATAGATATAGGTCGAGTTTATTCATCAGTAAGAATTAGAATTTCCCCAACTTCCTTCAAAAAAAGAAATAAAACGATTATTTTAATTAAATAAAAATTATTCATGGCTTTAGCGGTTTGGATTCAAATATTCAAGAATTAACTTACTCGCAATGAAATTAATAAAATTGTTTAAAATCATTTCTATTTTGGGGCTAATGCTTGCAGGCCTAGCTTTAGCAGAAACTGTAGGATTAGCATCCATTAAAGAGAATGAATTGTCTTGGCTTTCAATTTGGCCGCCAATCATTGCCATAATTTTGGCTCTTATTACTCACGAAGCGCATTTAGCTTTATTTATTGGTATTTGGGTAGGCGTATCAATGATCACTGGGAATCCAATAACAGGGATTACGAATGCTCTGGATACGTATATCGTCGGATCAGTTACAGATCATGGCCATGCATCAATTTTGATCTTTACATTGGCTTTTGGTGGACTAATAGGTGTAATTACTGCCAATGGAGGAATGAAAGGTGCAGTAGATTTTGCCGCAAAGTATGCAACATCAAACCGCAGAAGTCAATTTGCTACGGCAGCAATGGGTTTAGTCATATTCTTTGACGATTATGCCAATACCCTATTGGTAGGGAATATGATGAGACCTTTTACTGATAAAGCCCGAATCTCACGGGAAAAGCTATCATACCTCGTGGATTCAACTGCAGCACCCGTTGCAAGTTTAGCCGTAATCAGTAGCTGGTCTGTATTTCAAATGAGTTTGCTTGAATCTCCATATAAACAATATGGTGTCACTATAAATCCTTATTTTACTTTTTTACAAAGTATTCCTTTTTCCTTTTATTGTATTTTGACATTAATTTTTATTTTTTTAAATATATTTCTGAAAAAAGAGTTTGGTCCCATGCACGATGCCGAAACTCGTGCATTATCGACTGGTAAGGTACTTTCTGATCACGCAAAACCACTTTCAGATCCAAGTGTAATAGAAGATACACAAAAAGTACCAACTGCTCATTGGAACAATGCATTTATTCCAATATTTGTAGTTGTAGCTGTAACTATTGGTGGCTTGGTTATTACTGGTCTAAGAAGTCTTGATATGCAACATCCTACACTTCGAGATATCATTGGTGCATCGGATCCTTATGCCAGTCTTATTTGGGGTGCTTCATTTTCTAGTATTTCTGCAATTGGATTAACAGTTGGACGAAAAATATTAACCTTGGAGAAAACGTTAGATGCGTGGGTGAATGGTGTAAGATCTATGGTAATGGCTTGTATTATTTTAGTGTTGGCATGGACCATTGGTTCAGTATGCAAAGATCTGAAAACAGCTGAATATTTGGTGAGTATTTCTTCTAATATTTTATCACCAGCCATGCTTCCTTTCATCACTTTTATCACCGCTGCAGCCATTAGTTTTTCAACCGGATCATCCTGGGCAACCATGTCTATATTGGTTCCGGTAGTTGTTCCTATGGCAATGCATCTTTTGAATATGTCACCAAATGCGACTGTTGAATCACCCATATTTTTAGCTACATTTGCTTCAGTTTTATCTGGATCAGTTTTTGGTGATCATTGTTCCCCAATTTCTGATACTACAATTTTATCTTCCACAGCGTGTGCATCTGATCATATTGACCATGTAAAAACTCAAATGCCCTATGCACTTACAGTGGGCATCTTATCTTTAACTCTAGGATGTTTAGGTATAGGGTTTGGTATCCCAGTTTGGGTTATATTATTTTCTTGCACCGCAGTCATCTGGGCCATCATTCACTTTATTGGGAAACCAATTGTACCCACTTAAAATTCCGGAAATATAGTTGATTAAGATCGAATCAGCAATTGAAGCTTTCGCAAATTTCATGTGGGGGCCATTCCTCCTTATCCTACTTGTTTTCGGTGGATTGTTTTTCACTGTTTATTGTCGATTTATCCCGTTCCGATATTTCAAACACGGATTGGATATTCTTTTTGGGAAATATGATAATGATGATGATCCAGGTGAAATAAATCATTTCCAAGCACTGTCAGCTGCTCTAGCTGGAACTGTAGGAATGGGAAATATCAGTGGTGTAGCTGTGGCAATTAATATGGGTGGTCCCGGTGCACTATTTTGGATGTGGGTTTCAGCCTTTGTAGGCATGTCTACGAAGTTTTTCACCTGTACTTTGGCAATCTTATTTCGTGGAAAAGATGACTTGGGTGAACTACAAGGTGGCCCCATGTATGTAATTCAGGAAGGACTTGGTCAAAAATTTAAACCATTAGCGGTATTATTTAGTACGGCTGGCCTTATTGGTTGTCTACCTATGTTCCAAGCCAACCAATTAACGCAATTCATTAGGGATTCTGTTTTTTTACCATTGGGAATGTTTTCATCAAATCCCTTTATGGGAAATGTAGTAACGGGGATCTTAATTGCAATTCTTGTGGCTGGAGTGATTTTTGGTGGTATAAAACGGATTGGATTGATTGCTGGCAGAATTGTTCCATTAATGGTGTTAATTTATTTATTAGGTGGTTTAGGGATCCTAATTAAGAATTACGATAAACTTGGTTCAGTGTTTAACTTAATTATTTCTGATGCATTTACAGGAAATGCTGTAGTGGGCGGTGTTGTAGGAGAAGTGATTCGCCAGGGAATTCGTCGGGCAGTTTTCTCTAATGAAGCTGGCTTGGGAACAGAAGTAATGGCACACGGTGCAGCAAAAACAAAAGAGCCTGTTCGAGAAGGTCTTGTGGCTATGTTAGGTCCATTTATTGATACGATCCTGGTTTGTTCCATTACTGCATTTGCAATTTTGGTTTCAGGTGTTTGGAACGACCCAACCTTAAATGGAGTCTCCATGACAGCAAAGGCATTTTCACAAGAATTGGGCCTAGTGGGCGATATCATCCTATTTTTTGCTGTTTTTTCATTTAGTATAACAACCATGTTTGGTCAATCATACTATGGTGCAAAATGCACAGGATTTCTATTCGGTAGTCGTTGGAAAAGTAATTACAATTGGTTTTACGTTCTCTCAACTATTATCGGAGCAACAGTTTCTATTTCTATTGTCATTAATTTAATTGATGGTATGTATGCGATCATGGCAATTCCTACTATGGTTTCTACTATACTTCTTGCTCCTAAGGTAATGAAAGAAACACGACGATATTTTTCGACCTTATAATTGTCCTGCCAATAAAACCCACCCGTCCATTTCATTTTGGACAGACAAACTCACCCTTTCAGAATAGGATAGAATGACATCCTTTGCCTGATTTTCTAGAATTCCTGACAAAACCAATTTATCTCCAATAAACTGACCTAAGGTTGGAGCTAAACGAATTAATATATCAGCCAAAATATTTGCAATCACAATATCATATTTCTCATTTGATTCAAAACTATCAGAATGATGAAATGGAATCATTAAATTATTTAATTCATTATTCTGCTCCGCATTTAATATGGCTTTAGAATCAATCTCTACACCTTCTACAAAACTCGCACCAAGAATTTTCGCACCAATAGATAAAACGCCTGATCCACATCCATAATCCAGAACCGTATTATTTTCTTTTAAATTATTTTCTAACCATTGTAAACAAAGTTGAGTTGTCGGGTGAGTCCCAGTTCCAAACCCACTTCCTGGTTGAATAATAATAGATTGACCTGAAAATTCAGAATTTGATTCCCAGGGCGGCACTATTCTAAGTGAATCAGAAATGAAGATTTCTTTGAATTGAGATTGGGTATAGGTGACCCAATTTTTATCTTCGAAAATTTCTTCAACATAATCAGGTGCATTATCCAAATTCATAATGATTTGAATTTCATACATAAGCTGATCCACGTCCTGATTCTCATGTATCATTAGAACAATGACGTGGGTATCTCCCGAGAGTGGATTTGGATTTTCTGGATCATCAACCCAACTTGAATCGGGCTCCTTTAATTTATCTTTGATCATAATAGAAACTACATCCAAAGTTAAAAATAAATCGGAAACATAACGGAGATCTGCTCCCGGAAAGTCGATAGTAATGTTTTTCCACATCTTCATAGATTGGTAATTTACGGGCTATGAAATCACGTGGCGAACTGAAAACTGAACAACAAAATCTCCAATCTTCTAAAATTGACTCCATGTCAATAAATGATATTTTGAAAACAATTAATAGGGAAGACCAAAATATTGCAATTGCAGTACAGACTACCATTCGCGACATTGAAAAAACGGTAGAACTCACTGTTAATTCGATTCGAAAGGGTGGACGTGTATTTTATGTGGGCGCTGGCACGAGTGGCCGGCTTGGTGTATTGGATGCCTCGGAAATTCCACCAACCTATTCGGTACCGAAAGGATTATTTATTGGAGTCATTGCTGGGGGAGAAAATGCATTGCGAAATTCCGTTGAAGGTGCGGAAGATCGACCGAACGAGGCTATTATAGATTTGGCGCAATATGAGCTAAACGAAAATGATACGTTGGTTGGAATCTCTTGTAGTGGTGCTGCATCTTATGTGGTTTCGGCATTGGAGCATGCTAAAGCGAATGGAGCAAAAACAGTTTATCTTGTCACGAATCCCAATCCTTATAAAATTACCGAAGTTGATGTAATTATTAATGCCGTGACTGGTCCAGAAGTTGTGACGGGTTCCACGCGAATGAAAGCAGGCACGGCTACAAAATTAATTTTAAATATGATTTCTACAACAACCATGATCAAATTGGGAAAAGTGTATGGAAATCTTATGGTAGATCTCATGGCAGTCAATGATAAACTGGTAGATCGGGGGACACGAATCATTGAGCAATTAACAGATTTAGATTATGATGATGCACAGTTGAAATTATTTGAAGCTGAAAAATCTGTCAAGACAGCCATCGTTATGGAAAAGTTTAATTGTACCTTAAATGAAGCACGTGAAAAATTGGAAAATGCCAGTGGGTTTCTTAGAAACCTAATCGATTAAGATATGAAACAAAAAAAAATAGTCCTGTTCAATAAAGTAGGACGAGATATTCTAAAAAAAGAGTTAGCTGTAGAACCATTTGATAGAATTACCGCTTCTTTTTATGTGTATCATCCAATTGAAAATCCCGAAGTTTTTAGAGATCAATTATTCATTGATTGGAATAAACTAAATATATTGGGACGGATCTATGTTGCCACAGAAGGTATAAATGCACAATTAAGTGTGCCCGAACAAAATTGGAGCCAATTTCGTGAAACTATGAATTCTTTCCCTTTTTTAAGGAATGTTCTCATCAAAAAAGCCATACAGGATGGAAATTCTTTTTATAAACTCACCGTAAAGGTTCGGAAAGAATTAGTGGCCTATGGTGTACCGAAAAATTCCTATGATATGAATAAGGTGGGGAATCATCTTTCCGCTGAAGAATTCAATCAAGCATTAGAAAAACCTGAAACTATTATTGTGGACATGCGGAATTATTATGAAAGCGAAGTTGGCAGATTTGAATCAGCAGTTATACCTGATGTGGAAATTTCAAAAGAATTGCTCCCGGAAGTCAAACACATTCTGGATGGGAAAGAAGAAGAACAGATATTATTGTATTGTACCGGTGGAATTCGTTGTGAAAAAGCGTCTTCCTATTTGATGAATCATGGATTTAAAAATGTAAATCAATTGAGTGGTGGGATCATACAGTACGTACACGAAATCAATAAAAAGGGATTAAGATCAAAATTTATTGGCAAAAATTTTGTTTTTGATGATAGGTTGGGAGAACGTGTAACTGAAGATGTGATAGCAAAATGCCATATTTGTGGTGCATCATGTGATACGCATACTGATTGTAAAAATAATGCCTGTCATATTTTATTTATTCAATGTGAAACATGTTTTAAAGAATTAGATGGATGTTGTTCAAAGGAATGTAATCGTTTTTTTAAATTACCAATTGAAGAGCAAAAAATTCGTCGAAAGGACCCAACTCAAGTAGTTTCTCGTACATTTTTTGATTCAAGAATAAAACCAAAATTGAACTAAAAAATTTGAATTATCCCATTCTTTATTCATTCCGACGTTGCCCTTATGCAATGCGGGCTCGTTTGGCTTTAGCATACTCCGGTATTGATTATGAACATCGGGAAATATTATTAAAAAATCGTCCAGATGAGTTATATGCCCTTTCTCCAAAAGGAACAGTCCCTGTTTTACAACTAAATGATGGAACGGTTATCGATGAAAGTATTGATGTGATGAAATGGGCATTAGCTCAAAGTGATCCAGATTGTTGGTACACGGATAAAATTGTAGAACAAAATTCATTAATTGCCCAGAATGATGATGAATATAAAAAACGGCTAGACATGTATAAATATCATGAGCGATTTCCTGAAGGCTCTTATGATGAATTTCAAAATGCTGTTGGAGAAACACTGAAGGTATATGAATCAATTTTATCCAAATCATCCTATTTATGCGGCGATAATGTCACTCTGACCGATATGGCATTATTCCCATTTATTCGACAAGGAGCCCATGTAGATTTGGCCTGGTTTAATGCACAATTTCCAATATTATCAAAATGGTTAAAGATATTCAATGAATCAGAACTATTTATGAGCATAATGGAAAAATACACCTTATGGGAAACGGGAGAAAATGGCATCATAATTCAAAAATTCTACACAAGAAATGAATAGAAATCGCAAACTTTTCATATCAATATTTATATTTACCAATATACTCTTAGGTGAACAATTAATTATCTCTCATAATGGATTTTCTGCAAGAATTGAACGAGATGAATGGGGAGTTCCGCACATTTATGGTAAGCGAGATGCGGATGTTTCGTTTGGACTGGCTTATGCTCATGCTCAAGACGATTTTAAAACTATTTGTGATATATTATTAGCGACAAGGGGTAAACTGGCATCGGTGTATGGAAAGGATGCAGCTGTAAATGATTATTATGCCCATCTCATGGATTTATGGAATACTATTGATTCCAACTACGAATCCGATGTGGCCGATGATGTAAAATTATTATGCGATGCTTATGCAGCTGGGATTAACCTATATTTAGTAGATTACCCGGAACAAGGAAAGAAAAAAATATTTCCTGTCTATGGGAAAGACCTGATTGCGGGATTTTCTCATAGAATGCCATTGATGTTTGGGCTGGACGGTGTCATGAAAAGTTTATCAAAAGAACAACGTCCACAATTAATAGGGCTGAACGGGGATGATGGAAATAGTGAGTCATTTAGAATGCTTGCCAGTAATGTTTTTGCCATTGCGCCCCATCGATCCAGTGATGGCTTTACGCGGATATGGATCAACAGTCATCAACCATGGGATGGACCGGTTGCTTGGTACGAAGCACATTTTATAAGTGAAGAAGGGTGGGACTTTTATGGAGGATTGTTTCCCGGTTCTCCCATTCCATTGGTTGGACATAACCCATACTTAGGCTGGAGTCATACTGTGAATTCACCAGACCTAATTGACGTATATGAATTAACCATCAATCCAAAAAATAAAGATCAATACTGGTTTGAAGGCTCCTGGAAAGAGATGAAAGTCCGGAAAGTGCCGATTAAAGTGAAATTACTTGGCCCTTTTTCATGGACCTTCAAACGGAAAGTAAAAGAATCTATTCATGGTCCGGTGATGGAATTTGAACATGGAACCTATTCGCTTCGTATTTCATCCGCAAAAAATCTGAAATTTATGGAAGAGTGGTATCGCATGGGAAAAGCACAGAATTACTCTGAATTTAGAAAGGCCATGGAGATCCATGCTCTACCCATGTTTAATACTGGTTATGCAGATAAAGATGGCAACATTTTTTATGTTTATAATGCTAAAATCCCTAGACGCAATGAAGGTTATAATTGGAACGAGCTTCTGGCAGGTGACAAACAAGAAAATATTTGGACTGATTATGTCCCATTTGATTCCTTGCCCCAGGTGTTAAACCCAGCAGACGGGTTTTTACAAAACTGCAACAGCAATCCTTATCTTGCTACAGGTAATACGGATGATGTATCCAAACCTTTACCGGGTTGGACAGGGATTGAAACTCACCAAACCAATCGTGCTCTTCGTGCTTTGGAAACATTTGGTGCAGATTCATCCATATCGCGGGATGAATTTTTCAACTATAAATATGATACCCAATATTCAACAAATTCCGTCATTGCCAAGGTGAGAGACCGATATATTCAGGATATGGCCAATGAAAAAGATCCCAAATTGATTTCTGCATTAAATCTGATCAGAAATTGGAATTTGTCAGCTGACTCGAGTAACACTGCAGCAGCGTTGGCCATCATTGTACTTCCCAATGCGTTTAATGAGGATAATCTTAAATATAAAACTGATGCCATCACCAGTAAGCTTGTTGAAACGATTGATTATCTAGAGAATAAATTTGGCAAGATTGATGTTCCTTTGGGGAAGGTATTGCGCCTGGTTCGAGGAGAAACAAATTTGCCACTTTCCGGAGGTCCCGGTTTACTAAGAGCGATATATTTTAAAAAGAAAAATGATACATATGTGGGAATCGCTGGGGATTGTTATTTTCAAGCGGTAGAGTGGGGCCCCAATGGGGAATTAAATGCATGGACTATTCACCAATACGGCAGTGCAACAGCAATTGAATCATCAATTCATTATGATGACCAGGCGAAGTTATTTTCAAAGCATGAAATGAAGCAGGTCAGGCCATGAGATTGCCATTGTTTGTGTTAGGTCTCTCTTTTTTTCTATTATTTTCGGCATGCAGCAATGTGGATCTGATTGCTACCAATTCTAAAACGATTCAAGAACACCTTTCGAGTTTTAAGGGAGAGAAAGCAGTTTTGCTTAATGTCTGGGCAACAACCTGTGCCCCTTGTGTGGAAGAATTTCCCATGATCGTTAGTTTAGGTAATGAGATCAAGGACCTGGAAGTGGTATTTGTGAGTGCAGATTTTGATGATCAATTGGGTGAAGCGAAGAGTTACCTGAACGAGCAAAAAGTTACTGGTGTTTCATTTATAAAAAAGGAGAATGATCAATCCTTCATAAATGGGATTCACCCAGAATGGTCTGGGTCACTACCCTTCACAATCCTTTATGGAAAAATATCAGGAAAGATCTTGATATTTTGGGAAGGGAAAGAATCAGAAAGTAAATTCAGGGAAGCCATTCAACGTGCAATTAACGAATAGGAGTTTGTATGAAAATAATCTTATCCATCATGACCGGAATCACATTTTTGATCGGTGGTGAATTAGAAATTGGTTCAGCCATGCCGCTCATGGATCATCAACTGGCGGATATTAGCGGGAACACCATGACACTGGCTGATGCAAAAGGAGATGCGGGAACTTTGGTTGTTTTTTCCTGCAACACGTGTCCCTGGGTTATCCGCTGGGAAGACCGCTATGTGACGCTGGCAAATACATATGTCCCAAAGGGAATTGGTATGATCGCCGTGAATTCTAATGCAGCTCGGTTTGGCAGTGAAGATAGTCTTGAAGAAATGGTGGAGCATGCAAAAAATAATGGATACAATTTCCCCTACGCACAGGATCCAGAATCGGAATTGGCATCAGCATTTGGTGCCACAAAGACACCCCATATTTATTTGTTCAATGCTGACGATAAATTGGTCTATCTTGGTGCGATAGATGATAACGCAAAAAATGCAAAAAAAGTGGAAGTACCCTTTCTGGCAAATGCAATTGATGCTTTGCTAGCAGGAAACCCCATTAGTCCCCAAACTACAAAAGCATTGGGCTGCTCTATTAAATTCAATTAGGTTTTTTATAAATGGAACAAACATATTATTTGATTATTATTGGTGCGCTAATTATAGAATATTTACTTTCTACGGTAAGCTCAGTCTTAAATATGAATAGTGTTTCGGAAGATGTCCCAAATGGATTTCAGGATCATTATGATGAAGACAAATACGCCAAATCACAGGCATATTTAAAAGACAATACACGATTTGGTTTATTTTCCAGCACTTTCAGTTTGGCATTAACACTAATAGTAATTCACACCGGACTCTTTGGAATTCTAGATGAGTTTGTCCGAACTCAAACGGTTCATCCTATTTTAAGTGGACTAATGTATTTTGGAATTATTTTTATTATAAATGATATTATTAATTTACCTTTTTCGCTATATGGTACTTTTGTTTTAGAAGAGAAATATGGGTTTAATAAAACAACTTCGAAAACCTACGTATTAGATAAATTGAAAGGATACATGCTCACCATTGTGTTTGGAACAATAATCATGAGTCCAGTTCTTTACTTTTTTAATACCTATGGTGAGAATGGTTGGTGGATTGCATGGGGAATGATCACAGCATTTATGATTGCTATCCAGCCATTGTTTGTTCATGTGATTGCGCCCATATTCAATAAGTTTACACCTCTCGAAGAAGGAGAATTGAGAACAGCCATTGAAGTATTTGCAGAAAAAGTTAATTTTCCTATTGCTCGAATCGATATGATGGATGGCAGCAAACGCTCATCTCATTCTAATGCGTATTTCAGTGGATTTGGAAAATCAAGACGTATTGCATTATTTGATACTTTATTGGATAAACATACAACCGAAGAAATTGTATCTGTGGTAGCCCATGAGGTGGGCCATTATCAAAAGAAACATATTATTACTGGAACAATTCTTGGAATACTTGAAACGGGTGTTATGCTTTTTGTGTTTAATCTTATTATGAATGATCCTGCATTATTTTCTGTTTTTGGTGTGGAGACTGTTTCTGTTTATGGAGGACTTATCTTTTTTGGAATGTTGTATTCACCCGTGAGTTTGCTCACATCTATTTTTACAACTGCCATGAGCCGAAAAAATGAATTTGAAGCTGATGCGTATTCTTTGGAGCATACTCAAAATAAGGAAGCATTAATCAGTATGCTGAAAGGATTAGCTGCCAATAACTTGTCGCATTTAACACCACATCCGCTCATGGTATTTTTATCATACAGCCATCCACCGGTCATGGATCGGATTGCAGCAGTCAATAATAGTTAAGATATATTTTTATTAATTAATCATGGAAAATCCTGCAGTTATATTATCGTTACCACTTATCCTTATTGTGGTAATGAGTTTAATGAAAATGGCCAAGAAAAAGAGATCTGATGGAAAACCATGGTTTAGAATTGAAAAGGTAGAAGAAAATGAATAAACATCTTTCAATGAGGTCTGGAAACCCAGCGCTGCAATCATCCGCATTTACGAAGCATTTGTCAGCTGTGACGGAAGGCACCATGACATTGAGTGGAACAGTTAACAAAACCGGAATAGGATTACTCTTAATTATTTTGAGTGCTGGTTATACTTGGGGAAATCCGGCCATGCATGGAATGGTAATTCCTGCCGTTATTGGCGGACTTATTTTGGCAATGGTTACCATTTTTAAACCCACTTTGGGGCACATTACGGTTCCCATGTATGCAGTTGTAGAAGGGATTGTTCTTGGTGTGATATCAATGATTTTTGAACAAATGTATCCAGGAATTGTGATTCAGGCGATTTTTTTAACATTCGGCACTTTGGGTGCTTTATTGCTTGCTTATAAATCCGGTCTTATTAAAGCCACAGAAAATTTTAAACTGGGTGTTGTAGCTGCAACAGGTGGGATCGCTATTCTTTATGTTATAAATATGATCATGGGCTTTTTTGGTTCCAGCATTGGCGTCATTCATAGTAATGGCATGATGGGGATTTTATTCAGCGGATTTGTAGTGGTAATTGCTGCCTTAAATCTCGTATTAGATTTTGATTTTATTGAAGAAGGGGTTGAAATGGGTGCCCCAAAGTACATGGAATGGTACGGTGCCTTTGGTCTGCTTGTAACGTTGATTTGGCTTTATTTAGAGATTCTTCGACTTTTGGCAAAACTGCAGAGTCGTCGATAAAATGAGGCTGGGAGACAAATAAAATAAAAACTTAAATTGCGAGCGAAACGTGGCTATTCCGTTCTTTTTACGGTGTTTCTCTCTACGATGTTGATATGTCGTCTCTCTTCGCAATTTCAGTTGATTTTATAAAAGCCTCTAAATATTAATCACTTGTGGCGAATAATGTAAGCTAATTTCAACAATGCACAGACCTCTTTTCACAAATGACGCCATTGTTTTCGGTATTCTCATCAGCATCTTGGCATTCGTTTTTACTACATCCAAAAGTGAAAATCCATCCTGGAAAAAATTCTATAAATACATTCCTACACTCTTATTATGCTATTTTATTCCATCCATTTTTAACTCTTTGGGCATTATCTCAGGGGAAGAATCTAATCTCTATTTTGTTGCATCTAGGTATTTACTCCCTACAAGTCTTGTTTTACTTACCATAAGCATTGATTTACCGGAAATCAAAAAACTGGGGCCCAAAGCAATCATCATGTTTTTAACAGGTACGGTAGGAATCATTTTAGGTGGTCCATTAGCAATCTTGATTGTTTCCTCTTTTGCACCAGATGTTGTGGGCGGTGTCGGGCCCGATGCTGTTTGGCGTGGACTCACCACCGTGGCTGGTAGTTGGATCGGTGGTGGCGCGAATCAGGCAGCCATGAAAGAAATTTTCAATGTAGGTGATACCCTTTTTTCATCTATGATCGCTGTGGATGTGATCGTCGCCAATATTTGGATGGCATTTTTATTATATGGCGCTGGAATCAATGAACGGATCGATGCCAAATTCCAAGCCGATAATTCTGCAATTACAGAATTGAAAGAAAAGATAGAAGTCTATCGTGCCCAGATACTTCGCATTCCCGATTTAACAGATACGCTTAAGGTCATGACAGTGGGATTTGGTGTTACTGCAATTGCACACCTAGGTGCAGATATTATTGCACCTTGGATTACTGAAAGTGCGCCATGGTTGGCAAAATTCAGTCTTACTTCAAAATTCTTCTGGCTCATAGTTTTGGCGACCACTATTGCGTTAGGACTATCTTTTACAAAGGCAAGGGAATTGGAAGGTGTTGGTGCATCTCGTTATGGAAGTCTGTTCCTTTATATTCTTGTAGCTACGATTGGAATGAAAATGAATATCATGGCTATTTTTGAAAATCCCGGTTTATTTATTATTGGGTTAATCTGGATTGCCTTTCACGCCATTCTGCTTATCGTTGTGGCAAAAATCATTCGTGCACCATTTTTCTTTTTGGCCGTTGGCAGCCAGGCGAACATTGGCGGCGCCGCTTCGGCACCCATTGTTGCTTCAGCGTTTCATCCCTCCTTGGCGCCAGTAGGTGTTTTACTTGCGGTACTGGGCTATGCTATTGGAACCTATGGTGCTTGGATCTGCGGAATCCTGTTGCAAACAATTTCACCGTAAAATATTTTTAACCAAGGGGTTGATTCTAATCCTTATAACAATTATCCTTCTATCTGATTATTTTCTAACAATCAAGCAATTGGAATTTAAAAATGGCTGGCCAAACACATAAACTTACTTCTTCCATTATCGTTAATAACCCTCAGCTTTATGGCCTCGTTACACTTAGAGTTTTAATTGGCTGGCATATTTTGTACGAGGGTGTTTCAAAACTCATCAACCCCTACTGGTCTTCTGCAGCCTATCTTTTGGATTCAAAATGGATCTTTTCCGATCTGGCCAAAACGATCGTTTCCAACCCGACACTTTTAACAATTTCAGATTACGTGAATATGTGGGGACTTACCCTAGTCGGTCTGTGCTTAATATTGGGTGCATTCAACCGTCAAGCTACTTTTGGAGGTATGGTATTTATATTACTCTATTATTTATTTGCACCGCCATTATTGGGCCTGGAATATTCCAAGCCTGGGGAAGGGAGCTACATTATTGTGAATAAGAACCTGATCGAAGCCTGCGCCTTGTTTGTATTGTATTATTTTCCAACCAGCCATTTGATTGGACTGGATCGAATCTTATCTAAGTCAGAAACAAATTAAAGGAAGTACATCATGAGTGAAAATTCAAATCAAACCTCATCTGCAGATCAAAATCGCCGAAATTTTTTAAAAGCGCTGGCTACGGTACCGGTGCTGGGACTGTTCCTTGTAAATCTTTGGCAAAAATTGCGAAGGGATGAACTTAAACGAAAAAATCTTCTAACCGACTTGATTCAGGAAAAGAAAGCCCCGGCAGTCATCAGCGGGTTATCTGATAGCAAACATTTAAATTTGGGAGTTATTGGCTATGGCGGGCGCGGCAGCCATTTGGTCCGCGGTGCTGGATTTGCAACCAAAGGCTGGACCGATGATGCTTATATGCGTACCAAGAAAAATAAATTAGATAAAGCTTTCCCAACATTTATGAGTCAGGAAGACTTGAACTGTTCACTAGTGGGAGTGTGTGATCTGTTTGATGTGAATGCTGAACTGGGATTGGATGCATCTCAAAATGATGTTCGTCCCGGAAGAAAATCAAATGGTTCAGCTACCCGGTATCGCCATTACAGTGAATTGCTGGCTCAGGATGATATTGATGGGGTTATCATAGCCACGCCGGATCACTGGCATTCACGGATTACGATCGATGCCGCCAAGGCAGGGAAGCATGTGTACTGCGAAAAAGGCTTAACACGCACCTTCCAGGAAGCCTTGGATGTTTACGATACCATTAAAGAAACGGGTATGATCCTTCAATTGGGTCACCAGAACAGGCAGGTAGAAGCCAACGATAAAGCAAAACGGATCATTGATCAGGGGTTGCTTGGCCCGATTAACCTTGTTGAATTGACCACCAATCGAAATTCACCCTGGGGTGCCTGGGTATGGAATATCCATAAGGATGGAAATAATAAAACCATTGACTGGGATTTGTTCCAGGAACCATCGCCCAACAAAATTCCTTTTGGAGAAGAAGCACTGAAACGATTTTTTCGCTGGCGCTGCTGGTATGATTATGGTACAGGTTTATCGGGTGATCTCTTTTCTCATGACTATGATGCATTGAACCAGATCCTGGGAATGGGAATCCCCAAGTATGCGTCTTCATCCGGCGGAATTTATTACTATAAAGATGGCCGGGATGTACCCGATGTCTGGCATGTAACACTTGAGTATCCAGACAGAGATATGACTGTACTCTACAGCGCTACTTTGTCCAGTAATAATTCCCGGGGTAATCGGATTATGGGGCACGATGCAACCATGATGATGGGGGGGCAGTCTAATGTAGGCAGTGTAGGTGGTTTCATTGTTACGGCAGATTCAGAATCTACCCAATATAGAGAACGGCTTAAAAACGGGGTTATCAATTCTAAGTATCCCATCTTTAGTTATTCCCCCGGTTCAAAACAGATAGACGGTGTCACATCCGCTACATCCCAGTATTTTGCGAATAAAGGACTACTGTATACCTATCGAGAAGGAAAACGTGTAGATCCCACTCATCTGCATATTAAGGATTGGCTCGATGCGATCCGCAGTGGAACCCAGCCCAAGTGCAATATAGATATAGCCTTCCAGGAAGCGGTTACCTGTGCCATGGCCACGGAATCCTATCTTACTGGACGCAGAGTAGAATGGGATCCAGTGAAACGCCGGTTGATCTAATAATATAAATCTAAGATCTAAATATGAATAAGAATTCCCGCTTAGGGACTATGATGTTTCTCCAATATGCTCTTTGGGGAGCATGGCTGCCCGTTACTGCCCGCTATCTTTCTGCCAGCATCTCAGATGGTGGTTTAGGATTTTCAGGTACCCAGATCGGTATGATCCTTGGCTTGGCAGGTTCAATTGGAGCCATTGCATCACCCTTTATTGCGGGGCAGATTGCAGATCGTTATTTCAGTACCGAGAGAATCCTTGCTTTTCTGGTAACGGCTGGTGCTATAGTAAAATGGGTCACAGCTTCCCAAACTGATTATCATTCCTGGCTGGTCCTATCTATTATTTACAGCGTGCTCTACATGCCAACTTTAGCCCTATCCAATTCTATCACCTTTGCTCATATTGATGATCAGGAAAATAATTTTCCCAAGATCCGAGTCTGGGGTACGATCGGCTGGATCGTAGCCAGTTGGGCATTCCCAATGATTTGGCTCCAGACAGATCTGCAATTGCAATGGATGCCGCCATTTATCGTTGGTGCCGAGGTTCCAAACGTGACCAGCCGGCTTGCAGATGCACTTAAGTTTTCTAGTATTATATCAATCAGTTACGGTGCTTTTTGTTTTCTTTTACCTCCTACACCTCCAAAAAGAGATGCAGTGGAAAAACTGGCTTTCAAAAAAGCGTTTGATTTGTTTCAGTATTCATCTTTTACAATATTGGTTGTCGCCAGTCTGGCTGTAAGTATCATTCACCAGATCTATTTTTTACAAACTGGACCTTTTCTATCTTATATTGGTATCCCGGATAGCCAGATCGGACCTGCCATGACCATTGGCCAATTTGCTGAGATCCTGGCTATGGCTTACCTGGGATTTTTTCTTAAACGACTGGGATTTAAAAAGGTGATTACCATTGGTATTGCTGCCTATTTCTTTCGCTATGCCATATTTGGTACTGCAATGCTCCCGGTTTGGATCATAGTGGTAAGCCAGGTATTCCATGGTTTCTGCTATGCCTTCTTTTTTGCGACAGCATATATTTATGTTGATAAACTTGCGGACCAAGATGTGCGTCATTCCGCCCAGACTGTTTTTGGGATTATTATTCTTGGTGGCGGTCCTGTGATTGGCGGTTGGCTTTCTGGGTATCTTCAAAATGTGTACACGGTGGATAATGTATTTAGTTTTTCAAATTTTTGGTATACCATGTCAGCCATAGGATTGGTGACGATGATCTTTTTCTTAATGTTATTTCAAGAACAATTATCGGATGGAAATTCAGAATGAATAAAAAAAGATTAGGGATCGGTTTTGTGGGTGGTGGTTTCATTACCCGGTTTCATATTAAGTCTTTAATTGGTGTTAGAGATTGTGATGTCCGTGGTGTTATGTCCAAGACAAAGGCATCTGCCGAAGAGTCTGCAGCATTGGCCCGTACGATTGGTGTAGGAGAAGCAAAAGCATTTGATACGGTTACGGACATGGTGGCAGACTCCAATATCAATGCCATCTGGATATGTGCTCCTAATTTTACCCGGATTGAAATCATGGAAGAGATTGTTGCTGCCATTGAATCAGGAAAAGGGGAATTGATAGGAATTGCCTGCGAAAAACCCCTGGGACGAAATGTAAAAGAAGCCAAAAGGGTTCTGGAACTTACCCAACAGGTCGGTTTACTGGACGGCTATCTGGAGAACCAGGTTTTTGCACCGTCCGTGACCCGTGGTAAAGAAATTATCTGGGCCCGGGGTGCCAAAACAACGGGTCGACCGTATTTAGCCAGAGCAGCAGAAGAACATAGTGGCCCCCACATGCCCTGGTTCTGGGAAGGGGAGCTTCAGGGAGGCGGTGTACTCAATGATATGATGTGTCATTCTGTGGAAGAAGCACGGTTTATGCTTACGGAACCTGGTTCCAGGCGGGAATCATTGACCCCGTTAAGTGTGAATGCCTACGCATCCTGTTTAAAATGGCAGCAGCCTAAATATGCCGAGATCCTTAAGGAAAACAGTGGCGGAAAAATAGATTATGTGAACCGCCCTGCGGAAGATTTTGCAAGATCGCTCATTGAATATAAAGATGAATATGGCCAAAAACTCGTAGTGGAGACCACCACATCTTGGTGCTTTGTAGGAGCTGGTTTACGATTAAGTATGGAACTGTTTGGGCCCGAATATTCCATGTTTGTGAATACGTTGGATTCTGATCTGAAAGTGTTCTTCAGCAGGAATGTCTCAGGAGTAGAAGGGGAAGACCTGGTTGAAAAACAGAATGCAGAATCGGGGGAGATGCCTATAGTGAGCAGCGAGACAGACGCCTATGGATATACGGCTGAAAATCGCCACATGGTTCAAAGTTTTTTAGCAGGAAAACGTCCGGAAGAAAATTTCAGTGATGGCGTGGCAGTAACAGAGTTACTTATGACGGCTTACATGAGTGCGGAGCAGGATAAAACAATCCAGTTCCCACCACCAGGATTGGATGATTTTGTCCCGGCAGTGGCTAAAGGTGAATGGAATCCAAAAGGTTAAAAAATGAAAAAAATTCTTTTTATAGTTACATTCTCATTAATGAGTTGCTCAACTGAGTCAGATTGGGAAAATTTATTTGATGGAGAAAACGTTATCGGACTTCGAGGGTATAAACAAGACAGTTTTCCTTCGGATGAGTGGAAAGTCGTTGATGGCACTCTTAAAACAATGCCTGGACATGGTGTAGATCTAATTAGTGAAGAAGTTTATAAAAATTTCGAATTAGAATTAGAGTGGAAAGTTGCAATTGGCGGTAACAGTGGAATTTTTTATTACGCAACTGAGGAAGGTGATTATATATGGCAAACTGCGCCCGAAATGCAGGTATTAGACAACGATGTCCATACTGATGGTAAAAACACTCTTACTTCGGCTGGGGCATTGTACGCTATGATAGCTTCATCAGAGCTTGTTGTAAAACCTGCCGGTCAATTCAATAAAGTGAAAATAAAAGCATACAACAATAATATTGAACATTGGCTGAATGGAGTTAAGATAGTTGAGTATACCTATGGTAGCAAAGCAATGTGGGACTTAGTTAAAAAAAGCAAATTTAATAAAATGCCCTTATTCGCAAAAGCAACTGAAGGTCGCATAGGACTTCAAGGTGATCATGGTGAAGTATGGTATCGAAATATCAAAATTAGAAAATTATAATTTTGAAGCGTCGAAAATTTTTAAAATTAGCAACAACTTCAACCACCACTTTAGCATTCCCAGGAGTTATGAGTTCTATACTTTCAGGTTGCAGTAATCCAAAATTATTTAAAATATCTCTAGCCGAATGGTCGTTGCATCGAACATTACAAAGTGGAAAAATAGATCATCTCGATTTTTGTAAGGTTGCGAAAAATGACTTTGGGCTGGATGCAGTTGAATATGTGAATTCCTTCTTTTTTGATAAGGCTCAGGATCAATCTTATCTAAAAAAAATGAAACAGCGAGCAGATGATTTGGGTGTAAAAAGTTTACTCATCATGTGTGATAATGAAGGAAGTCTGGGCGATCCTGACCCAATTGCCCGTACAAAAGCCGTGGAAAACCATTATAAGTGGATTGATGCTGGAAAGTACCTTGGATGCCATTCCATTCGTGTAAACGCCCAAAGTGAAGGTGAATATGATGAACAGATGAAACTGGCTGCTGATGGCCTGAGTCGATTGACAGAATACGGTGCCAACAACAATATTAATGTAATTATAGAAAACCATGGTGGACTTTCTTCCAATGGGAAATGGCTAGCCACACTCATGGAAAAAGTAGATCATCCTGGTGTTGGCACACTACCCGATTTCGGTAATTTTAGAATTCAAGATGAAGAGTGGTATGATCGGTATAAAGGTGTAGAAGAATTAATGCCCTACGCTAAAGCAGTCAGCGCTAAAAGTCATGATTTTGATTCTCATGGTAATGAAATCAATACAGATTATTATAAAATGATGAACATCGTGCTTGATGCCGGATACAATGGGTATGTAGGCATCGAATATGAAGGGAGTAAATTGGATGAAATGGCTGGGATCCAGGCCACAAAAGACCTGTTAGTAAAGGTTAGAGATTCTCTTTAATAGAACAGGATTCTAATGGACCTTCCTAAACATAGTATTTATAGATTCATTTGCGTATTATTATTTTCATTTATTTTTTCTTCCTGCACATCGGATCCGGTTGAACTGGGAGATACGGTCATATTGGATTGTGTACAGACAGAGCCAACCGGGATTGTACCAGAAGATCTCTACCAAGTTGGATCTGTCACGATAACAGATTCGTACCCGCCCTTCACAAAAAAACTAGATGTATGCGGAATTACTCTCATTGCCGGAGATGATGTTTCAAATCCATTTATGGAAAATGTGGCCCTTACTATTAATGAAATGTTTATTGTAAATGGAAATACGGACACCCTGCTGCAACAAACATTGTTAACCAATCTTTACCAATATAAAACAGTAATCCCTCTTTTTTATGGTGAAGACTGGTCCATTGAACCGGAAAATGAATCCGTCTGGGATGCATTAGCGGATGAAAATAGTCTCTGTGATATTATCATGGAAGGTGTCCCGGATCCGGTTATGGAAGTGATAGAGCATATTCTACATCATATAACGGACATAGGTTTACACTATACATACTCAAATGATTGGGGCCTTACATCCTCGTCCAGGTTATACAATGTAACCCAGGAAGCCATATCTCTGGGTTATTATGATGTTGCACAATATTCTGATATCCCGGAGACAGGTGTTAGAAATAGAGTGATCCTCCAGGAATATGCCTACTGGATCATTTATACGGCCTGGGATCTGCGAGAGAATTATGGTCCTGCCCAGAGTGAATGGTCCATTATTACTAGCAATGAATTGCAATCAAAATTGCCAGAATCTTATGCACTTTTCCAGGAAACTATAACATCTGTAATGACTTGTCCATCTCAGGAAACACTCAATTTATTTCAAGAATGAGTGTGTTGAGCCATTTGGAGATTTAATGCATAAATTAAATAAAGATTCGATAATAGAGGTTGTGAAAGAGTTGGACCTGATGTTCCTGACTCAGGATGGGTTTCATCGGTGATTTATGTTTAATTTTAGAATAGAGATGCACAACCACTCTTCATGAATATGATGTTACAAGAAATTAAACGTCGGTATAAAGCCATGAAAACCAGGCAGGCCAAGGATTGGTGGACACTCACATTTTGCGATCCAGTGAGTTGGGCAATTTTATCCATGGTGGGTGATTGGAAATGGATAACACCCTGGGGAATCACCGTATTATCTTTATTTATACGAATCTGGGGTGCTGTATTTATAGCTCTTGGTGATGGCA
>Ga0308010_1000438_pt1 | contig 28628 bp, 28 predicted proteins | sample Neamet129_FD_202368 | JGI IMG/M metagenome (GOLD analysis project Ga0308010, IMG submission 202368) | Marine microbial communities from water near the shore, Antarctic Ocean - #129 | ecosystem: Environmental > Aquatic > Marine > Unclassified | place: Southern Ocean | collected 2014-07-24 | reverse complement strand
TATTTATATGTTTTTGACGGCTACTTTTTTTCCGCTGGCGCTTCTGCAACGCCAGCCTCTTCCGCTGGCGCTTCTGCAACGCCAGCCTCTTCCGCTGGCGCTTCTGCAACGACAGCCTCTTCAGCTGGCGCTTCTGCAACGACAGCCTCTTCAGCTGGCGCTTCTGCAACGACAGCCTCTTCAGCTGGCGCTGCTAATTTTGCAGCTTTTTCTTCTGAGCGCGCCACTGCTTTCTTACCCGGTTTTGCTTTATTTGGATTATTACGTTCTTTTGCAGGTAAAACTCCCGCCGCTTCTAACATACGAGCAACGCGGTCTGTTGGCTGAGCGCCCTGGCCTAACCAATACTGAACCCGATCCATGTCCATTTTAACACGCTCTTCGCTGTCCTTAGCTAGCAAAGGATTATAGGTACCTAGCTTCTCGATAAAGCGGCCATCTCGTGGCATGCGACTATCAGCAGCTACAACACGGTAGAATGGGCGTTTTTTGGACCCAGCTCGGGCCAAACGGATTTTCATAGCCATTATTATTCTCCTTGAAAATGGCAGATAGAATGCTGGTTACAACACCCTAGTCTTGATAAGATTTATGGTGGTTAATTACTTCCTGAATTATAAAATTTAGAAAATTCTTGGTGAACTCGGGGTCTAAATCAGCGTCTTGAGCAAGATTTTTTAGACGGGTAATTTGTTCTGCTTCGCGCTTTGGATCAGAGACCGGTAAGTCGTGATTCGCTTTTAATTTCCCTACCGCATTAGTGTGGGCAAACCGTTCGCCCAGCGTATAGACTAGTACAGCATCTAAGCGATCAATGCTGGCCCTGTGAGTTTTAAGTAGCTCAGCTGCCCGAGTTGCGTTATCAGTCATGGTCATTTCTCCAATTCTGGACGACAGCAGGTTTTGTGAAGGATTTCAAAGTAACTTTACATCTTTTCATTTTTTCTTGCCCAGCCCACTCAGCCCACCTGGCATTCCATTACCAAGGCTGGACAGCCCGCCCATTCCCTTTGGAAGGCTCATTCCTTTAGGCATTCCGCCCATAGCGCCGCCTGTTATTTGCTCCTGAGCTGCAGCTAGATCAGCTTGACTTGGACCACCTTTTCCAAACATCCCTTTTAGAGCACCCATGCCGCCGCGCTTACCCAGCTTTTTCATCATGTCAGCCATTTGCCTGTGTTGCTTGATTAGTTTGTTGAGGTCACTTACTTCCAAGCCAGCACCGCCTGCAATCCGCTTTTTGCGGCTGGCTTGTAGAAGACTGGGGTTTGCACGCTCTTTTTTTGTCATCGAACCTATTAGAGCTACCTGTCGTTTTACCAAACTATCGTCCAGCCCAGCGTCTTTAATTTTACTTTTCATTTTTGCCATTCCAGGCATCATTCCCATTAGGCCTTGCATGCCACCCATTTTCTGCATCTGTTCAAGCTGGTTTCTCAGATCGTTCATGTTGAACATACCTTTTTGAAAGCGCTTCATCATACGCTCTGCTTGCTCTGCTTCCAGTGTCTCTTGTGCCTTTTCAACTAAGGCTACAATGTCACCCATGCCCAAGATACGGCCAGCAACCCGTTCTGGCTCAAAGGTTTCTAGCGCATCCATTTTTTCGCCAGAGCCCACAAATTTTATGGGTTTGCCAGTGACTGCGCGCATGGATAAAGCTGCACCACCTCGACCATCACCGTCCATTCGCGTAAGTACAACGCCACTGATGCCAATTTTATTATTAAACTCTTCAGCAACTTCAACGGCGACCTGGCCAGTTAGGCCGTCTACTACTAGAAGAGTTTCGCGGGGCGTTACAGCGTCCCGTACGTCTTGAACTTCTTGCATTAAGGTTTTGTTAATTTGCAACCGGCCAGCGGTATCGAGTATGTATACGTCATACCCCCCCAGTGTAGCCTGTTGTTTGGCGCGTTTTGCAATTTGAACTGCTGTTTCTCCAGCCACAACCGGCAGAGTGTCTACACCAATTTGACCACCCAAGATCGCAAGTTGTTCCATTGCTGCAGGACGATAAATATCGAGAGACGCCATTAAAACTTTTTTGCCTTCTCGGCTAGCAAGACGCTTTGCCAACTTCCCAGTAGTTGTAGTTTTACCGGATCCTTGAAGTCCGACCATCAAAATTGGGGCTGGAGGGCTATCAATTTTTAAGTCGCCAGGCTCTCCTTCGCCTTTTAGTGTTTCAATCAAAGCGTCATGGACAATTTTAATAACTTGCTGACCTGGTGTGACAGATTTTGTTACTGCAGAGCCTGTGGCTTTACTTTCGACTTTTTTTACAAATTCTCGGGCAACTGGAAGACTAACGTCAGCCTCCAAAAGCGCCACTCGAACTTCACGCAGAGCTGATTTTACGTCATCTTCTGAAAGAGTACCCTGCTTGGTGAGCCTGTCAAAGACACCACTGAGGCGTTCAGATAGATTTTCAAACATCGACCAAACCACTTTCTGCTACTCATAGCTCCCTGTAAGCAGAGAGCCTCATCACTTTTCTTTAGTTTCAAACCAAAAAAGCACCCGCGGGCGCTCAGCGCTGACGAGTGGCGATCCTGGCATAAGCCTAAGGACCGGAAGATTTCTGCTTCCGGAATGTTGTTTTGTTACACATGAGAGGGTCCCAGAGTCAAGCTAGTAGGATCAAATACATTTTAGATTTTTATCTAATGGTCTACCAAAGATTAATGTTTAAATAAGAATAAATTTTTTAATCTTATTTAAAGGTTTCCTCTAAATAAGCTTCAAGTCCATCAAGATCTATATGTTCAAATTGACCCAAACTCTGCATCCAAGTCCATGCGGCATTCATTGCCTGCGGGTCAAGCTTGCACCACTTAACCCGACCGCGTCGCTCCTGTTGAATTAATTTTGCAGCGGTTAAAATACCTAAGTGCTTTGAAACTGCGGCTAATGAGATCTCAAATGGTTCAGCTACGTCTGTAACCGCCATGTCGTCCTCCAAGAGCATTACCAGTATTTGGCGACGCGTTGGATCGGCAAGAGCTGAAAATATTTGATCCAGGGCAGCAGTCATATTTTGATTGATAATGATCTGTATTTAATCGTCAACCAAATGGTTGAATATTAACTCACCAGCCTTCTTATCATTTATTCCAAACACATTCTCAGCCAGAAATTTATTTACATATTAAAGTGTTTAAAAACAGTATATTAAAATCATAAAATCATAAAATCATAAATTGACTCTCGTTGCTGCAAGGATTAGGCACGCTCTAAACGTTAAGTTAGGAGTTCAGGGTGTCTTTGCCAGATGCAAAAAAGCTGGAAGAACTTGAAAGTCGAATTACAGCCGTTCGGGGAAAGCATACACCCAGTCCGGCAAAACAAGACCACCACACCATGGCAAATATGGCATGGCGTATGGTTATTGAGCTTGTGGCGGGGATAGCCATCGGTTTTGGGGTTGGGTATGGTCTAGACTGGTTGTTTGGCACGCTGCCAATCTTCCTGATTATTTTTATTGGTTTGGGTTTAACCGCTGGCATTCGTACAATGATGCGAACCGCCGAGGAGGTCCAAAAAATGAGCACGGCGCAAGCGTCGGAAGGTAAAGAAAGTTAAGACTTTGGCAACAGAATCCATCAGCGAAGCAGAAGTAGGTTTAGTATTTCATCCAATGGACCAGTTCCAGGTCACACCACTTTTTGGTGCTGATAAAGTTGAGTGGTTTACGATAACAAACGTGACGCTGTGGATGGGTCTTACAATCGCTACTATTGTATTGATACTAGTTTTTGGTGCTCGAGGTCGTGCCTTAGTGCCTAGCCGGAGTCAGTCAATTGCTGAATTAGCGTACGGTTTCATTTATAAAATGGTGGAAGACGTGACTGGAAAGGATGGAGTAGTATTTTTCCCCTACATCATGACTCTATTCATGTTCATTTTAGTCGCAAATTTTCTTGGCTTACTTCCTATGGCCTTTACCACCACAAGTCATATTGCAGTGACTGCAGTTATGGCGATGGCAGTGTTCCTGGCAGTGACTATTATCGGGTTCGTAAAAAACGGATTTGGATTTTTAGCTGTTTTTTGGATTTCTTCTGCGCCGCTAATCCTCCGCCCAATTTTGGCTTTGATCGAGGTCATATCTTATTTTGTGCGGCCTGTAAGCCACTCTATTCGTTTAGCAGGCAATATGATGGCAGGGCACGCAGTGATCAAAGTTTTTGCAGCTTTTGCACCTTTGGTTTTAATTTCAACAGGAATTGGTATTGTGGTTACGCCGCTTTCAATCCTCGCAATTACAGCCATTTATGCTTTGGAGGTCTTGGTTGCATTCATCCAAGCCTACGTTTTCGCAATTCTAACGTGTGTGTATCTGCGTGATGCGCTGCATCCGCATCATTAGGATTTGAACTATAACCTATTAAATTTAAACTAAGGAGAAATTGAGATGACTGGTGATATTGTACAAATGGGAGCTTACATTGGTGCTGGCCTTGCCTGCACTGGCATGGGCGGCGCAGCCGTTGGTGTGGGACATGTTGTGGGTAACTTCCTCTCTGGCGCTTTGCGCAATCCTTCTGCGGCCGGTGGCCAAACAGCTACTATGTTTATCGGTATCGCGTTTGCGGAAGCTTTGGGGATTTTCTCTTTCCTCGTTGCGCTGCTTTTGATGTTTGCTGTTTAATAAGTTCTTTTCCTAAGTCCTGGGATCCTTTGGGGATCCTGGGCAGCTCTCAGGCATTGGAGGAATTGAGATGGCAACACAGACGCAAGATACAGTGACTTCGGCACCTGGCATGCCGCAGCTAGATTTTTCTACTTTTTCCAACCAAATATTTTGGCTGGTTTTAACTTTAGTGGTAATTTATTTTGTTTTATCACGTATTGCTCTGCCACGTATCAGTGGTGCTTTAGTTGAACGTGCGGATACTATTACGCATGATTTGGCTGAAGCAGAAGATCTAAAACAGAGAGCAACTGAGGCTGAAAAAGCCTACGAACAATCCTTGACTGACGCACGTGCCGAGGCTCAGCAAATAAACGTTGCAATGCGGGCTGAGATTCAACTTCAACTGGATGTGGAGCTGGAGAAGGCAGACTTGGAAATTTCAGCTAGAACAGCTGAAGCAGGAGCCACGTTAGCAGAGATCCGTGACAATGCTGTAAGTAGCGTCAAGGTCGTTGCCAAATTGACGGCAAAAGAAATCATATCTGCAATGGGTGGTAAGGCAGACGCCAAGACTGTCATGGCTGCCGTAACAGCCCGAATGAAAGGGTAAGTCATGACACGATTATCTGTTTTTTTACTAAGCCTGATAGCTTCCCCAGCGTTCGCAGCCGGAGGCCCATTTTTTACTCTTTACAACACAAACTTTGTCGTTTCGATTGCCTTTATTTGTTTCGTATCAGTGATACTGTATCTTGGTGTACCAAAAATGTTGGCTAACATGTTAGATGCGCGCGCCGATACTATTAAAGCGGAACTAGATGAGGCAAAATCTCTTCGGGATGAGGCAAAAGCTCTTTTGGCTTCATATGAAAAGAAGCAAAAAGATGTTCAGGTACAGGCGGATCGCATTATTAACGCAGCGAAAACAGAAGCAGCTGCTGCAGCGGATCAAGCTAAAGCGGATATAGTTTCGTCAGTGGCACGGCGTATAGCAGCTGCAGAGGAACAGATTAGGTCTGCCGAAGCCTCGGCGGTGAAAGAGGTGCGAGACCAGGCTATTGTAATAGCGATCGGGGCTGCACGGGACATTATTTCGAACCAAATGACTATTGCAGACGGCGATGCCTTAATTGATGACGCAATTTTGCAAGTGGACAAAAAGTTTCATTAAGTCTTTTAGGTGCTGATTATCTTTTTATTTACTAAACTTTAATTTTTTATAGCGTAACTTGGCAGTCTCTTCATTATTGTCTGCGCGCGTTTGATCCCTGAGAACTTCAGTTACATAATCTAGGTGGGCATGTACCGCTGCCCTGGCTGCGTCTGGCTCCCTGGCTTGGACAGCTGCATTAATTTCACGGTGTTGATCTAATAGCGCAGTCCTCCCGGTACTCTGCTTGAATGTTGCTTGCCTATTGTAAAATACACCGGCTTGGAGAAGATCATACATTGACCTCATCATATGCAGCATAACCACGTTATGACTAGCTTCAAAAATGGACATATGGAACTGTGCGTCCAGTTGAGCTTCCTCATCAGAAGGGCGCCCTGCTTTAAGTGCTTCCATCTTTTGATATAAAGTATCAATAACCTTTAGATCTGTGTCTGAACCAAACCTCGCAGCCCGGTTTGCAGCTAGACCCTCCAAGTCTTTTCTAAGCAAGAGATAGTCATAAACTGCTTCATCATATGTTGAAAAAAGTCTTATCAGACTGGGGGAAAACGTTTGACCCAAAACTTCAGCTACAAAAATTCCAGCGCCGGCACGTGTAGTAAGTAATTCCATATTTTGGAGTTCAGCTAACGCGTGTCGTAGAGACGGCCGCGATACAGCTAGTTTTTCGGATAAGTCGCGCTCAGACGGCAGTCTCTCTCCAGGTCTTAAAATTCCACGCAGTATGAGCTGCTCGATTTGTCGCACAACAGACTCTGATATTTTTGTCGACTCAATTTTTTGAAATGGCATATTGTCTCTCACATATTGGATATTTTATATGACCAATATGTAAAAAGGCAATGGATCTTGTTCTTGCACGTTTGGGTTAATAATAAACTTCTAGCTTGGTCCACCTAGTTTTTCTAACTTTCAATCAGAACGCTCGCCGAGAATAATATTGCATACTTGGTCTCTCAATCCATATTGTTAATTCGAGCTCTGGCTATTATTTTATATCTTGGTGTGAGCCCTCGTAGGCTAGTATTGCACGCTTTAATTTACAGCCCCAACGATAGCCACCTAATCCGCCAGATTTCTGTATGACCCTATGGCATGGAATAATAAAACCAAGTGGGTTTTGCCCGATGGCAGTACCCACAGCGCGCACTGCCTGAGGATAGTTTATGGAGTTGGCGATGCCAGAGTAACTTGTGACTTCAGTGGAGGGTATGAGCATCAGAGCTTCCCAAACTTTTATTTGAAATTTTGTCCCAACTAAATGCAGTTTGATGTCACCTTTACCTGTAAAAACTGAATCAACCCAATTTTTCAATCTCTCAGGCCAAACCCGAAAACGTTTTTGGGGCCACTTCTTAACTAACTCTTGCCGTGCTACCTCCTGCCCAATTTCGTTTGAAAACCCCAGCCCAATTAGTCCTTGTTCTGTGCCCATTGCGATGACGTCACCGAAAGGGCTTGGAAACCATGCTTCATAAATTTCAATGTTAGAATTTTTTGTCGCGAAGGGTTTGTCTTTCGTTGCTGTCCAACTAATGGATAAATTTGATCGTTGCATTATCTTTGGTTCCATTATGTTTTGAGTGGATTGATGTTTCTCGATTCGATCTGATAACATGGTTACTCTATAAATATTGGACGCTATGGCTATTAATAAGATGCTGGCGAACTTAAAAAAGTTGTTTTTTGTTAAATTTAAATTTGATGGAAACTAAGTATGTATAGGTGTAGAATTGTTGTTAACATGAGGTCGGTACTTTTGCGTATTAGTGGAGCCAAAACTAATGACTAATTTAAATTTAAGGAAAAAAATTCAGTGACCAAAAAATACCAAGTTGTTGGCATTGGAAATGCCGTGTCTGATGTTATTTCTAAAACAAGTGACGAATTCCTTTCTGAAAATAACGTTACAAAAGGGATTATGCAGCTTATTGATGAATCGCGAGCAGCTGCTTTGTTTTTAGCCATGCGAGAGCGAACTGAAACACCTGGTGGATCAGTTGCAAACACAATTTCGGGACTTGGCTCTCTGGGTGTTAGTACAGCCTTTATTGGTCGCGTTGCAGATGATGATCTAGGTCGCTCTTATGCCAATGCCATGGCTGCAGAAGGAACAGACTTTCCAAATGCACCAATTGTAAATGCTGATTTGCCCACTTCACGGTCAATGATATTTATTTCTCCTGACGGGGAGCGGTCGATGAATACTTACCTAGGAATTTCTTCTGATGTTGGCCCTTCAGATGTATCTGAAAATGTGGTTTCAAATTGTGATTTTTTATTCCTTGAAGGCTATTTATTTGACAAAGACCAAGGGAAGGCAGCTTTTCGGAAAGCTGCGGACCAAGCCCAACGTTCTGGAGCGCGTGCTGGGATCTCATTATCTGATCCGTTCTGTGTAGACCGCCATCGGGATGATTTCCGTAGCTTGGTTTCTGGCTCCTTAAATTATTTTTTGTGTAATGAAGAAGAACTGAAATCACTTTACCAAACAGACGACCTGACTGAAGGTTTGATCCAGGGTGCGTCTGACTGTGACTTGGTTGTTTGCACTCGCTCGTCGGATGGTGTTTCAATTTGCCAGGGGACCATGCGCTGGGATGTTCCGGTAGTGCCGATAACACCCGTCGACGCAACAGGGGCGGGGGATCAATTTGCGGCTGGTTTTTTATATGGACTAGTAAAAGGTTTTGATCCTGAAACCTGTGGCAAGATTGGTGGTATTGCGGCTGGTGAAGTCATTGGTCACGTTGGCCCGCGTGCAGCTACCTCCATTGCGGATATACTGAAGGAAAAAGGTATCTGAAAATTAAAAGGAATTGACAAACCTGCTGTTAGATAGCGTAGCATTTTCTGACAGTTATATTTTATGATTATGGTCGATCAGTAATGACATTTTTATTAATTAGTGCCTAATTATAGAATAATTTCTATATGCATCTTGGTGTTTTGACGGGCTTTTGACAGTCAACATTACCAGGTTTTGGAGTGACTTTAACTATAATGAACTTGAGGAGCTTGAAAATGGCTTATGTTTATGATGATCAGAATATTTTTGCTAAAATCCTACGTGGAGAAATACCGAACACGACAGTATTAGAAACAGACCATTGTTTAGCCTTTAGAGATATAAATGCGCAGGCCCCAGAGCATGTTCTTATAATCCCAAAAGGCCCTTACGTATGTTTTGATCACTTCGCTAACGTCGCAAGTGATGCGGAAATTGTTGATTTCACCCGAGCAATAGCTAAAGTAACTGACGCGCTCAAGGTTGAGCCAGGTGCAGGCGGTAATGGATATAGGTTGATGGCAAACTCTGGTAAGGATGGGGTGCAGGAGGTAGCTCATCTGCACGTACATGTCGTGGCTGGGCGTCCACTCGGACGGATGCTATCGTAATTGGTATTAGTGCTGCTACTTTGTGATTTCTAGAAATACGTCCTGTAGGTCTGGCTGTTCGGTTTGAATATCTAAAATGTGTATATTTGCGGCTCGAAGTGCATCGAGGATTTCACTAGGTGAAGTTGCGTTGCGGCTATAAGAAAAGGCCATATTTCCATCATCTCGAATAATTAGGCTGACTCCATCAGGCAAATTAATCTTAGCGCTAGTGTCGGCTCGAACTACTAGCGTTTTAGTGTCAAGCTTGGACAGTAAATTAGCCGTTGTGTCTAACGCACGTATCTTACCTTCATGCATAATAGCAATCTGATCACACATTTCCTGAGCTTCTTCTAGGTAATGTGTCGTTAGTATAACTGTCATACCATCTAAATTTAATTGGCGAATGTTATCCCAAAGCATTTGTCTCAAAGCAATGTCCACGCCTGCAGTCGGTTCGTCGAGTACTAAAATCTGTGGGCTATGTACTAAAGCTTTACCCAAAAGAAGCCTTCGCCGCATGCCACCAGACAAGTTTCGAGAGTAAGCATCAGCCTTATCTTCCAATCCGATCAGGCGCAAAATTTCATGAGTTTTGCGTTGGCTTCTGGGAATACCATAAAGCCCAGCTTGCATATCTAGTGATGCGCCAGGCGTAAAAAAGGGGTCAAGGTTCAATTCTTGGGGCATTACTCCGATGGCGGCACGTGATTGCCTTGGATTTTCATCTTGGTCAAAACCCCAGATATTAACTGTACCTGAAGATTTTTTGACTAGGCCTGCGAGAATATTAATTAGAGTTGATTTTCCAGCCCCATTTGGTCCCAACAGCCCAAAAATTGTCCCTCTTGGAATATCTAGATCGATTCCTGACAGAGCTACCTTTGAATTATTTTTTTTGCTTGAGGCATAGGTTTTTTTTAACCCTCGTAATTCAATTGCATTTTGTGACATGTATGGCCTTTCAAAGTGCTTGTGGGCCGTGCCTATTTTGGTATCTTAAATGTGGACATAAGCTGGGCAATGCCCGACAGCAACCAAAAGGCAAAAAAAAATGGTAACTCAAGCACCTGAGACTAAGATTGTGGATGTACGTCGTATAGCGTGTGATGGCGGTGAGGGTGCTTTAGGTCACCCACGGGTTTGGCTGCAAATTTCGAATGAGCAGGGCTGGGTTGAATGTCCTTACTGCGATACAAAGATGGTATACAAAGATTTCAGGGATGTAGTGTAAGGAAAAGACCGATTTCCCTACAATGTAGTTGGTAGACATATTTTTAAATTCCATATGACCTACTCAAAATGGATAAAGTGCTGGTAATTTAAAGCAGTGCTGGAAGCTATAAAACTTTCATGCCACAAACCTAATAGTTAATAATTCAAGGACTTCAGTATAATGGCATTTGGGAAAGGGCATAACCTTCATCTGATTGACGGCTCAGCATTTATCTTTCGGGCGTATCACGCACTACCTCCCTTGACCCGTAAGTCAGACGGGCTTCCTGTTGGCGCTGTCGCTGGGTTCTGCAATATGTTGCAACGCTACGTAGAGAGTAATAAAGGCCCGGATGCACCAACTCACGTTGCCGTAATTTTTGATCACTCTGGAAAATCTTTTCGAAACGACATGTATGACAAGTATAAGGCTAACCGACCGCCAACACCCGAAGACCTTATCCCACAATTCCCACTTACGAGGGATGCGACCCGCGCCTTTAACATTGCATGTAAAGAGGTTGAGGGTTTTGAGGCAGACGACATAATAGCAACATTGGCTACTCAGGCCCGAACTGCGGGAGGTTCATGTACAATTATAAGCTCTGATAAAGACATGATGCAGTTGGTTGGTGATGGTGTGGTTATGCTGGATGCAATGAAGAACAAGGTGATTGATCGTGAAGGTGTGGTTGAAAAATTTGGGGTCTATCCAGAACGGGTAGTTGACGTTCAGGCTCTAGCAGGTGACAGCGCTGATAATGTACCGGGAGCTCCTGGCATTGGTGTCAAGACAGCCGCTTTATTAGTGAATGAATATAATACGCTGGAAGAGCTCTTAGACCGAGCCGGTGAAATCAAACAACCAAAGCGTCGAGAAAGCCTTCTAGACAACCGCCCACAAATTGAGCTGTCCAAGCGTTTAGTGCAGTTAGATTGTAATATGGACTTAGACTTCACACTTGATGATTTGGAAGCCGAGGATCCGGTACCTCAAGATCTACTCAGTTTTGTGGCTAAAATGGAATTTAGGACGCTCACAAAGCGTTTAGCCGAACAAATGGGTGCTGAGGCACCGTTAATTGAAAATTTTGCTGAGGTGGAGCAAAACAGTACAGCACCTGAGGCCCCGCCAATAGATGCTGAAAAATATGAGACCATCCGAGACTCGTCTTCGCTACAAGAGTGGATAGATAGTGTCTATGCTCGAGGCTATGTGGCAATAGATACTGAAACTACAGGTCTTAACGACATGCGTGCTGACCTTGTTGGGATTTGTCTATGTGTTGAGGCCGGCCGTGCAGCCTATTTACCACTAAGACACCGTGTTGGTGAAGTAGACGATTTGTTTGCGACTGACGCGCTTGCTGAAGGTCAGATGGATCAGACTGAGGCGCTTGGAATGTTGAAGCCAATGTTGGAAGATACAGCGATCATCAAAATTGGACAAAACATGAAGTATGATGCCAAAATATTGGCTCGAGTTGGGATTAAAATTAACCCTATTGATGATACCATGTTGATGAGCTACGCGCAAAACGGTGGATTGCACAATCATGGCATGGATTTTTTGAGTGAACGATATTTAGGTCATATACCGATACCAATAAAAACTCTTTTGGGCACAGGTAAAACAGCAATAACTTTTGACAGTGTTCCAATAGATGAGGCAACAAGATATGCGGCTGAGGATGCAGATATTACTTTGCGGCTCTGGCAATATTTGAAACCTAAATTACATCTTAAAAAAGTTACCACTGTTTATGAAACCCTCGAGCGCCCGTTGGTCCCTGTTTTGGTTGAGATGGAGATGCATGGGATTAAAGTTGACCGGGATGTACTTAGCCGCATGTCTAATGGCTTTGCACAAAAAATGGCATCACTTGAATTTGAAATCCATGAGTTGGCAGGCCGCAGTTTTAACTTAGGGTCACCCAAACAGCTTGGTGAAATATTGTTTGATGAAATGGGCATGCCTGGTGGCAAAAAGGGTAAAACAGGAGCATATGCAACAGGTGTTGATGTTCTGGAAGACTTGGCAACGGAACATACTCTTCCTGGCCGGGTTCTTGATTGGCGGCAACTTAGCAAATTAAAGTCGACTTATACGGACGCTCTGCAGGACCACATCCACCCTGAAACAGGGCGAGTTCATACCTCGTACTCAATTGCTGGTGCGATTACTGGGCGATTAGCTTCGACAGATCCTAATTTGCAAAATATTCCAATCCGCAGTGAAGATGGAAGAAAAATACGTGAGGCCTTTGTGGCAGACACTGGCAAGTCTTTAGTGGCACTAGACTATTCGCAAATCGAACTTCGAATTTTAGCTCACATAGCTGATATAGCGTCTCTCAAGCAGGCTTTTGCTGATGGAATTGACATACATTCACTGACTGCCAGCCAGATGTTTGATGTACCACTGGGGGAGATGACCCCTGAAATTCGGCGTAAAGCTAAGGCAATAAATTTTGGAGTAATTTATGGGATCTCTGGTTTTGGGTTAGCACGAAACTTAAGGATACCTCGAGCTGAGGCACAGGCTTTTATTGATACTTATTTCCAGCGTTTTCCTGGAATTCGTACCTATATGGATGACACTGTCATGTTTGCAAAAGAAAACGGATATGTAAAAACATTATTTGGCAGGAAAATTCATACACCAGAAATTGGGGCAAAGGGCCCCCATGCTGGCTTTGCAAAACGTGCTGCGATAAATGCACCCATTCAGGGGACGGCGGCAGATGTAATTCGTCGCGCAATGGTTCGTATGCCAGAAGCGATTTCAGGCATTCCTGCTAAGATGCTACTTCAAGTCCATGATGAGTTACTGTTTGAGGTAGAAAATGCAGCAGTGGATCAGCTGAAAATGGTAGCAAAGGAAGTAATGGAAAAGGCTAGTCTGCCAACAATAAAGCTGGATGTACCGTTAATTGTGGATGCTGGAGTTGGAAAAAATTGGGCAGAAGCACACTAGTTTATGTTTTTGATGTAACTGTATCTGTAAATTAATTGCCCTAACCTGTGGGTGGATGGATGGACTGATTAGATTAAATTTTGTGGTATTATGGTCCTTTAGATCAGCATGAGGTAGGTCACTATCATCCGTTAATTATCGCAACTACCTTATGTCATTTTTGGGTTTAAGTTACAGCGAAATTTATACTAATGTTGACACTAACAATAGGGGCAACCCCATGGCAAAGCGAAGGCTCTCTGCGGCAACTATAGCGGCCCAGGCTGGTGGATATATCGATCAGGCAAGTGGTGGTGTGGTGCCGCCCATTCAACCCAGTACAACATTTGTGCGTGACCGCGATTACGCGCCACATGCAAGTGGGAACATTTATGCTCGTGATGATAGTGATACTGTTCAGATAGCAGAAAATATTTTAGCTCAACTGGATGCTGCGCAGGCAGCCCTTTTGTTTCCGAACGGCATGGCTGCTATAGCTGCAGTCTTCCGAGCTTTACCGACTGGCGCTACGGTTCTTGTTCAGGCCCAAATCTATTGGGGTACGACTAAATGGGTTCGAGATTTTTGCAATCGTCGTGGAATGGTGTTGGTCGAGGGAGATTTAAGTAAACTGGACATTATCGAAAAACTTTGTGCTCACCATGAGCCCAATATGGTTTTTATTGAGACGCCTTCAAACCCTTGGTTGCGTTGTACAGACATCGCCCATGCCGCGAAAACAGTTCATAATGTTGGGGGGCGATTGGTGGTAGATGCAACTGCAGCTACGCCAATTTTGACCCGAGTTTTAGATTTTGGTGCTGACATTGTAATGCATTCAGCCACAAAGGGGCTCAACGGTCATTCAGATGTGTTGGCAGGTGTGTTGGCCACTAACGAAACAGAATCTCCCCACTGGAAGGCAATTCTAATGGACCGCCATGACGCTGGAGCCGTAATTGGGAGTTTTGAAGCCTGGTTGTTGATACGCTCGTTACGGACTTTGCATCTTCGTGTTGAGCAGATGTCAAAAAATGCCCAGATGGTTGCTGAATATCTTCAGGCTCACCCAAACGTTCAAGAGGTTTTCTATCCCGGCCTAACTGATTTTGAGGGACACAATACTGCTAAGTTACAGATGCAGGGCGGATATGGCTCACTCCTGTCCTTTTGTATCAAAGGGGATAGGTTAAAAGCATTGCGTATTGTAGGTAAGCTGGACCTTTTCCACCGTGCAACTTCGATGGGTGGAGTGGAAAGCCTAGTAGAGCACAGACACACTATTGAGCCAAATACAGGGATACCGGAAAACTTACTACGCTTGTCCGTGGGCATTGAAGATGTTGATGATTTGATTGCAGACCTTGGTCAGGCCCTGGCATGAATTTTATTTTTTAGACATGTTTGAGGTATCATAAAAATTTGTTAATTATTTTTAATAAGCCTTTCAACGTGCTGTCACAGTTCACAGACGAGGCGACGCACAACCTTCAACGTGAAACGTTATCTGCGTACGTTCCAGTGCCTCATGTATATCCTGCGGGTCGGCTGGATAGAGACAGTGAGGGATTGTTGTTACTGACCGATAATGGCAAACTTCAAGCGAGCATTACCCAACCAAAAAGCAAAATGCCCAAAACTTATTGGGTACAAGTGGAAGGTACGCCAACTGTCGATGAACTTTCTAAATTACAGGATGGATTAGCTTTGAAAGATGGAATGACAATTCCTGCAAAAGCATGTTTTATGAGTGAACCAAAAAACCTTTGGCTGCGAGATCCGCCTATTCGAACACGCAAAACTGTGACAGACAGCTGGATTGAATTGACTATTGTAGAGGGTAAAAATCGACAGGTTCGACGAATGACTGCAGCGATAGGCCACCCAACGCTTCGTTTGATTAGAACTGCAATTGGTGGCTGGTCTTTAGGTGATCTCCAGCCTGGTGAATACCGCTTTATGACGTAAAGCCTTTGCAAAATCTACAATTTGTCTAAAATAGAATTATGCAACATTTAGATCTTCAAATGATTGACGGCTTGGCTATTGTCACCTTGAACCGTCCCAGTAAAAAAAATGCCCTATCAAAAATTTTATTTGAGGAGCTTTTTGATGTGGGCACCCAGCTGCAGAAAAAAGAGCGTCTACGGGCTGTTATTTTAACTGGTGCAGGAAATAATTTTTGTGCAGGAATTGATTTGAATTTTTTACAGACGCTCTTGCCACGTATGGAAGAAGTTCAAGATCAAATGTGTAATCCACCGGTGGGTGAGGATGCAAATTGGTTTCAAAGACCTTGTTACATTTGGCGCCTTCTTCAAGTTCCAGTGATCGCTGCTATTGATGGAATTTGTATTGGTGCTGGCCTACAATTAGCTTTATCTGCTGATATTCGTTTGGCATCCCCTACCACACGCATGAGCATTATGGAGTCTAAGTGGGGGCTAATCCCTGATATGGGGATCACACAAGTTTTGCCCCAGCTGATGCGGGCTGATCAAGCAAAAGAGTTAATGATGACTGGACGGATGCTGGATGCAACGGCATCTGAGCGGGTAGGTCTGATTACTCGAATAGTAGCTGATCCCCTATCTGCTGCAAAAGATCTAGCAAAAGAAATTATGGGTCTTAGTCCTGAAGCTGTGAACGGTAGCAAGGTCCTTATAGACAAGACATGGAATTTATCGCCCGGCCTTGGCTTGGCAGTTGAAGCTCAAATGCAGTCTAAAATTATAGGCACACCAAATCAGATAGAGTCAGTCGTAGCCAGGCTAGAAAAACGCTCTGCGAATTTTAAATAGTTGCATGATTAGTATTTATTTAACTTCTTAAGCTGCAGGCATCTTTAACTATATCTGACTAAAACGACATTTTGTCGAAAACGGCATAGAAAACTAATTTTTTTCATGGAAAGTAAGGCTGTCAAAATAAAAAAGGTAGCACTACATATGCCTGGCCTAGAGCCTCCTTACAGGATCCCAACATCTACAAGCCTCGTTCTGCGTGGAAACTTCATGTTGATGATCTCCATGATAACGTGGGCCGCAGGTTTCCCAGCTGCGGACTATTTGCTGCACCATGGTTGGGGCTCCCTTCTCATCATCAATATGCGTTATATTTTAGTAATAGGAGTCTTATTACCACTTTGGATTTTTGTGGATGGACCTCGTGCAGTGTTGGATGCAGATTGGATACGTGGTCTTTGGGTGGGCGGCATCTCATTTGGATTTGGGGCCTACCTATTGATTGTCGCCCAATATTTAACGGATCCAGTTCTTGTAGCAATTATAGCTGCTGCAATGCCTATTGCAGCTACAACAATTGAGGTCTTCTATAAGGAGCGTGTACTAAAATGGCGGTTTTTTTTGGGATTGGTTTTCACGGTTTTTGGAGGTGTTATTGCGGCAGGTCAGGCCCAAGCAGCCTCGTTTAGCTTAGGAATTCTATTAGCAGTAATTGCAACATTTTTATTTGCCTGGGGATCTCATACTACCGTTCGCAGTTTCCCAAAACTCACCACACTGGGCCGTATGACTATTACCTTTTCTGGTGGTTTTGTTGCAGTAGTCTTGGCTGCGGCAATCTCATTATTACTAGGGCATGAGCTTTTCCCAGTGCGATCAGTCACTCTCTATGACTTGGGAATGATTAGCATTTACAGTTTTTCTGCAATCATGATTTCGCAATATTTTTGGCTACGTGGCGTAGAGCGTTTGGGCATTGCTTTAGCATCTTTTCATATAAATACTGCGCCTTTTTATGTGATGCTGTTTTTGTTAGTTTTAGGTTCAGCTTGGAGTTGGACCCAGGCCATTGGAGCTAGTTTTGTGGCGTTCGGGGTGCTTTTGGCTCAACTTAGGCGATAACTTTTAACCTTCTAGATCTTTTGATGGGATAATTGGAAAAAAGGTCATTTTTGAATTTAGTCCAAACCAGCTTTGGCCCCTTAAAGGCTTATGGATGCCAATGTCTACCAGTCGGTAGAAGCTTTTTCGATCAATAAGGGCCTCAAGTCCATCACGTACCAAAACATAGGGTGCGGGTTCTCCAGTTTTTTTGTCGCGTTCAATACGGATAGGGTTCTTGGGACCAGCCACCATTTCGTCACCAACCTGCGTGGTGAAATGTAGGTCTCCATTGACCTGATTGAAATCGACTGCAACAAAAGGTGCATCGTCCACTATTATGCCAACTTTTTCCACTGGCGTGACAAGGAAATAATTATCACCCTCCCTTTTTAAAATAGAAGAAAACAGCTTTACTAATGCTGGCCTTCCAATTGGCGTTCCGAGATAAAACCAAGTTCCATCTCTTGCAATCCGAATATCGAGGTCTCCACAAAATGGAGGGTTCCAAAGATGTACTGGTGGCAAACCCTTGCCTTTATTGGCTGCGTTAACACTTGCAACAAGGTTTTCGGCTGATGGAGTATTAATAATTTTTTCACTCATGTCTTCCCGCCCCTTTTCGTCGTGCTAACCTATATGTAGAACGTTGTTAATTTTTATGTAGAACTTTGTTAATTTATATGAGGCAATATCATGACTGAAGCAAATACGCTTGTCACGCAAATTGAGAAACTCGGTGAAAAAATCGATGAAGTGCGTGCAATGATTAGCCAGGTTTTTATTGGCCAAGATCAGGTTGTAGATCAGGTTTTAACAACACTTTTAAGTGGTGGCCACGCGATTTTGGTGGGGTTACCTGGTTTGGGAAAAACTCAGTTGGTAGAAACACTTTCAATAGTGATGGGCTTACACGGCAACCGAGTGCAATTCACCCCTGATTTGATGCCTGCAGATATTCTTGGTTCTGAAGTGCTGGAAGCAGGAGAGGATGGATCAAAGTCATTTAGATTCATAAAAGGCCCAGTCTTTTGCCAATTACTCATGGCTGATGAAATTAACCGTGCCAGCCCACGAACACAGTCTGCACTTTTGCAGGCTATGCAAGAGCGGACTGTTACAGTCAGTGGACAAAACTGGCAGCTGGGATCTCCATTTCACGTTTTAGCAACACAAAATCCGATTGAACAAGAAGGAACCTATCCGCTTCCAGAAGCGCAGCTGGACCGTTTTATGTTGGAAATTCAAGTTCAATACCCAGATCGTTCTTCCGAGCGAGAGATTTTACTAGCAACTACGGGTACTAAGGAAATTTCTGTAAGCCCAGTGTTTGATCCCAGCCAGATTTTAGCTGCGCAAACTTTAATTCGCCGTATGCCGGTTGGTGATAGTGTAGTTGAGTTAATTTTAGATTTGGTTAGAGCTTTTCGTCCTGAGGATCCCTCAGCGCCTGATTTGGTAAAGGAAAACATGCGCTGGGGCCCAGGACCTCGTGCGTCACAGGCTTTGATGCTAGCGGTGCGGGCGCAAGCATTACTACGTGGTGACTTAGCACCATCTGCCGTTGATGTTGCCTCATTGGCACCGGCAGTTTTAAACCACCGAATGGCTATGGGCTTCGCGGCCCAATCCCGAGGAATGACCCAATTGGAATTGATTTCTGAAGTGACAAACTTAATTCTTCGAAAGAAAGGTGTCGCTTGACGCATCAAAAACTTTTGAATGCTGGTCTAGAACTTGCCGACGGCTGGCCACAATTGCTGGCGCAGGCGCAAAGCCTTGCTAATAGCTTCGTAGCTGGTGGGCACGGCCGCCGTAGGGCAGGTGTTGGAGATACCTTTTGGCAATTCCGTCCAGCACAGCAGGGTGATAATCTAAGGGACATTGATTGGCGCAGAACCGCGCGAGGGGATGATAAATTCGTTCGCCAAAATGAATGGCAAGCTGCCCAATCAATACAGTTTTGGGTTGATGGAAGCGCCAGTATGCAGTTTTTTAGTTCTGCAGAAAGTAAACATTATCGTGCGGCTTGCGTGTCTTTGGCCCTTGCAATTTTACTTACTAATGCCGGTGAGCGGGTAGGTACAGTTGACGGTAAATTGCCAACCAAACAGGGTCGGGGCCAAGTTGAAGAGTTGGCGAAGCTGTTTAGTCTCCAAACGAAAGACGATTTTGGTAGTCCAGAAATAGATTATTTTCAGTCACAAAGTCTGGCAGTTTTTGTTTCTGATTTTTTTGGTGATATCACACTTCTTGAAAAAGCAGTTACCGCCGCCGCTAATCTGGGGGTATCTGGAGTGCTTTTGATGATTTTGGATCCTGAAGAAATTTCGTTTCCCTTCTCTGGCCGAACAGTTTTTGAAAGCATGGCAGGGGAAATTCGCCATGAAAGTCAACAAGCGGGTGGCTTGAAATCAAAATATCAGACTATATTAAAAAACCGGCAAGCAATATTGCGTGCCCTTGCAAAGTCTGTGGGCTGGCAGTTTCACTGTGACACTACGGGCTCATCCCCGGCCGATACATTGATATGGCTTCATCGGGCTTTAGAGCATCGCCGATGATTGTTTTTGAGGTTTTGGGAATAACTAGGCCTTGGCTTCTTCTGGCTCTGATTCTCTTGCCAATTTTATGGTTTTTTTTGCGTGCGGTACCACCTGCTCCAAAAATACGCCGGTTCCCAGGTGTTAGTCTACTTCTTGAACTTAAAGATAATGATATCCAGCCTGATAAGACTCCATGGTGGCTTTTAGCCTTAAGGGCAATAATTATTGGTATTTTGATCGTTGGCTTTGCGGGACCTTTTTTAAACCCTGAACCTATCGAAAACAAAAATACTAACCTGCTGATTGTGATGGAAGGAAGTTGGGCTGATGCGCCCAATTGGAATGCCCAAAAAAAAGAAGCATTGCAGGTTGTTAAAAAGGCAAAAAATTCTGGGCAAAAAGTAGCTTTTTTACAATTGACCGATCCAAACCAAAGTTTGGTCTTTTCCGCGGCGTCTGATGCCCAGAGAAAAATTCAGACAGCAGAGCCCAATGCATGGCTCCCAAGTAGTGGCCTTGAGAGGTTACTAATCAATCTGGATAGTTTTGATACTTATTGGATTGGGTCTGCTGTTCAGTGGCCAATGCAAAGTAAGTTTACAGAAGCCTTATTAAATAAAGGCAACGTAAAGGTCTCTAAATCTAAAGTGGCGTTGTTTGGGCTATTACCAACTAGTTTTACCGAACAGGGTATCGAAGTTAATGGGATCAGGCTTAAGTCAAAGACCGCTGAGCAGGTTTCTATCAATGTTATGGGGCTGGACCCCTCGGGTGTAGAACGAAATCTTCAAATTGCTGTCTTAAATTTTAAAGCAGGCATATCTCAGGCTTCTCAGGTAATCGAGTTACCCAAAGAGATACGAAATCGAATTACCCGGATAATTGTTCTTGGCCAGCAATCAGCAATTGGTGTGCGGATAGTAGGCGAGAACAACCGTCGTTCGGAAGTTGCGATTATTTCTGGAGATGTCGCTGCGCGAGAGGGATTGAAGTTACTATCTCAGGAATACTATCTCGCTAAGGCACTCAAACCGTCCCATGATTTGATTGATGGAACTATTGAGGACATTTTATTAGCTAACCCAGATGCTATAATACTTGCTGATATCGCCAAAGTTGGCGCAAAGGTAGCCATGATGGAGTGGATTGAGAGGGGTGGTACGCTGATACGCTTTGCTGGTCCAAGCTTGGCGGCAAAAAACCATGATCTAGAGAAAGCTGATGCCTTGATGCCAGTCAAGTTGCGGAGGGGAGGTCGCTCACTGGGTGGAGCAATGTCTTGGGGATCGCCAAAAACACTACAGCCCTTCAAGGCAGATACTCCGTTTTTTGGCCTTCCAACGCCTACAGAAGTGAAAGTTACGGCTCAAGTATTAGCACAACCAAGCCCTAACTTGGCCACACATGTGATTGCACGATTGAGTGATGGTACGCCGCTAGTTACCCAAAAACTACTGGGCCAGGGGCGGGTAGTGCTATTTCATGTCACCGCAAATACAGAATGGTCCAATTTACCACTTTCAGGACTATTTGTTTCAATGCTGGATAGGCTGGTAAGTAACAGTACCTCATCCTCTTTTGAGCCTGTTGCCCTCATTGGGACTACTTGGAAACTGAGCCAGGAATTAAACGCTTTTGGCAATCTTAAATCTGTTGTTGATCGTGTTGGAATTGATGGCCAGGTTCTTGTGAGTGGGGGCATTGCAAGCAAGACCCCACCGGGGGTTTATGAAAGAGAAAAGCTCCGTTGGACAAGAAATCTTCTTCAAGAAGATGGCAAATTTAAGCTAGCAATCTGGCCGTCGGCGGTAGATTTAGTTGATCCGTCTGCGTCTCAGCTGCAATCTCTAATGGCTTTATTTTTGATTATTGCCTTAGCCTTATTAGGGATTGATATCTTAGCATCTCTGTGGCTTTCAGGGAAGTTCTGGGGAATGGGGGCTGCGTTTGCAGCTCTGTTTATATTTCTTAGTTTTGCAGCTGATGATGCAAGAGCTGAATTAGCCAGTGACCGCTCACTTACAGCTACTCGCGATGTAGTTCTCGCCTATGTGCGTACTGGAGAGGTTTGGCAAGATGAAATATCATCTGCTGGGTTGCTGGGCCTTTCCTTAGCCCTGAACCAGCGAACGTCAGTTGAACCGGCAGCACCTGTGGGGGTTTCCCTTGGGGTCGATGAACTCTCATTCTACCCGTTCCTATACTGGCCAATAACTTCGGATCAGAAAGCACCAACTGCAGATGAGTTACAAAAGCTGAACCGTTATCTGAAGGGTGGTGGTCTAATCTTATTTGATACCAAAGACGCTAATTTTTCTCAGTTTGGACAAAGTACAATTGAAGCCCAAACCCTACAGAAAATAACTGTTGGCCTGAATTTACCTCCTCTTTCCTTAATCCCACAGGACCATGTTCTGACCCGCAGCTTTTATCTTCTACAAGAATTTCCAGGGCGGCATGTGGGGGCGGCAGTCTGGTTAGAGGCGAGCAGTGGAAGAAAAAACAACACAACAGAAACGCCATTTGGCAACTCTAATGATGGCGTTACCCCAGTCATTATTGGTGGAAATGATTGGGCTTCTGCATGGGCTATTGATAGTTCTGGGCAACCACTTTTGCCTGTTGGCACTGGATTTTCGGGTGAAAGGCAACGAGAAATAGCAATGCGTTTTGGCATTAATCTGATTATGCATGCGCTGACTGGAAACTATAAATCTGATCAGGTTCACATCCCCGCTTTATTGGACCGTTTAGGAAAATGATCAAAAGTACAATTTTCTTTGACCCCTTGATACCAACTTCAGTTATCGCATTGGTTGCAGGATTAGCTGCTATTTTAATATTTATTTCTATTGTTCGGCGACTATCAGGATGGGCGTGGCGTGGCTTTGCGGTGTTGTGTGTATTATTAGCATTAGTCAATCCAGCTTTAAAAACTGAAGATCGTCAGTCAGAGCCGGACGTAGTAATTATAATAGTTGATAAAACTTCGAGCCAACAGCTCAAGAACCGTCCTGATCAAAACGCGAAAGCTTTAGATCATATAGGTTCGATGCTCGAAGCCCGGACTAATACTGTGACACGTATAATTGAGGTGGCAGATGTAACAGGTAACAAAGGCTCTTTGCTAATGTCGGCTTTGTCAGATGCTATTGCAGAGGAGCCACAAGATCGTTTGGCAGGGGTAATAGTTATTTCGGACGGTCAAATCCATGACGCTGATTTAGTTCCAATTATTAATGCCCCCCTCCATCTCTTATTAACTGGTGAGCCAGAGGACTGGGACCGTAAATTAGTGGTAAAAAATGCTCCAGGCTTTGCCATTTTAGGTGAGCCTGTGGTTTTATCAGTTATGCTAGAAGATCAAGGTGCAGCGCCTAAAGGAACATTTGCTGAGATTTCTCTCTCCATTGATGAAAACCCAAAAACTCAATACAAAATTCCCTTAAACCAAGTTGTGGAGATTGAGGTCCCGTTAAGTCACGGTGGAATTAACGTTTTGCAATTCTCGACACCAGAAATTCCTGGTGAACTTACAGGACAAAATAATTTCGCCGTTATTCAGATTAATGCGGTGAGGGAACGGCTGCGTGTTCTATTGGTGTCAGGTGTTCCGCATCCGGGTGAGCGCACTTGGAGAAATCTTCTGAAATCTGATAGCAGTGTCGATCTGGTACATTTTACTATTTTGCGTCCGCCTGGAAAACAAGATGACGTGCCAGTAACAGAACTATCTTTAATAGCGTTTCCAACACGCGAGTTGTTTTTAGAGAAGATTGATGAATTTGATTTGATCATTTTTGATCGATATAGGCGCCGAGGTCTTTTGCCTGCGACCTATTTTGAGAGCATTTCAGATTACGTACGTAACGGTGGTGCTATTTTGGTTGCTGCAGGTCCTGACTTTGCCGGAGTTAATAGTCTGTATCGATCCCCTTTGGGTTCTATATTGCCTGGGCGGCCTACTTCTCGTGTTTTTGAGGAACCTATTTTGCCAATTGTTACGGACCTTGGCCACAAACATCCAGTAAGTCAGGGTTTAGAGGATTTTGCACCTGAGCAGGGTTGGGGTCGTTGGATGCGTCAAATTGAATTAGAGGCTACATCTGGTGACGTTTTGATGGTTGGAAAACTTGATCAACCATTACTTCTAGTTGATCGGGTTGGCGCTGGGCGTGTGTCACTTCTGGCCTCAGACCACGCATGGCTGTGGGACCGAGGCTTTGAAGGAGGTGGTCCGCAAGCTGAGTTACTGCGCAGATTGGCGCATTGGTCGATGAAGGAACCTGAGCTTGAGGAGGAGGCCTTATTTTCAACTTCTACTGAAGCTGGTTTGAGAGTTACCCGCCGCAGTATAAAAAATGAGGGTATTCTGGAACTTGAGGTTACTGCTCCAAATGGAGATTTAATGTCTTTTGTTTTTGATGAAACTTCTCCTGGACGTTATGAAGCCTTAGTTTCTAGTGATCAGCAGGGAGTTTATCGTTTGCGATCAGATGATCTTGAAGTTGTTGCCGCTTTGGGCCCGATAGCGCCACGCGAATTTGTTCAGACTATTGCTTCGGCGGAGCCTTTTGACACCATTTTAACAAAAACTGGTGGTACTACGAACCTAATTTCGTTTAATCTACCAAAGCTACGCAATATCCGCAGTGGTCGACCTGCCTATGGGCGAGGTTGGATTGGGCTTCTCAAGCGTGATGCATATACCATCCAAGGTGTTGAAATTCGACGGCTCCTTTCGCCATGGATTTATCTATTTTTAGCTTTGTCTAGTCTGGTATTTGGCTGGATCAGGGAGGGCCGGGTCAATTGAATTGGTGGGGTTCATGGTGACTAAAAAATAAAATTAGCTGGCCATTTTCAGCAACTGGCTTGTTAATGATATAAATTGGTTATATTTATTGACCAATCTGGAGATTTATTATGGAAATGCCTCAGCCTAATTTAGAAGTTCTGCGGAAAAAATTGGAAATTGTGACTGCGTTACTGGAGGTTTTGCCTCGTGAGGCTGTGATTGATAATCCCGCTGAGACTAAGGCTTATGAATGTGATGCTTTGACGGCATATCGCTGTCCGCCAATGATTGCTGTATTGCCCTCCACAACACAGCAAGTGTCAGATGTTTTGAAAATTTGCTATCATCACGAAGTGCCCGTGGTGCCTCGAGGTTCAGGTACATCTTTGGCTGGTGGCGCATTGCCTACTGCGGATAGCGTTATATTAGGTGTAGCTAAGATGAATAAAGTCTTAGAAACAGATTATGAAAACCGGGTGATAAAAGTTCAAAGTGGACGAACAAATTTGAGTGTGTCTGGGGCGGTTGAGGAAGAGAACTTCTTTTACGCCCCTGATCCTTCGAGTCAGTTGGCTTGTGCCATTGCAGGAAATATAGCGATGAACTCTGGCGGTGCGCATTGCCTAAAATATGGCGTCACAACCAATAATCTTCTCGGTGTCAAAATGGTTATGATGGACGGTGAGATTGTTGAGATTGGTGGTAGTTACCTTGATTCTAGTGGGTTGGACATCTTAGGTGTTATTTGTGGTTCTGAAGGCCAACTTGGAGTAGTCACAGAAGCCACCCTTCGGATTTTGCCGAAACCTGAAGGGGCGCGTCCTGTGATGATTGCCTTTAACAGCAACGAAGTTGCAGGGACTTGTGTCGCTGACATTATCAAAGCTGGTGTATTGCCCGTGGCGATAGAGTTCATGGATCGCCCAATCATTGAAATCTGTGAAAAATTTGCAAAGGCAGGCTATCCCGAATGTGAGGCACTATTAATAGTTGAAGTTGAAGGTTCTGAAACAGAAATTCAAGATCAGATGGACCGCATTAGTTCGATAGCAAAACGGCATAGCCCAATCGAGCTGCGTCAAAGTCAATCAGAAGCAGAAAGTGCAGCTATATGGTTAGGCCGAAAATCAGCATTTGGTGCGGTAGGTCAGGTTTCTGATTATATGTGTTTGGACGGGACGATCCCAGTATCTGCTCTGCCCCAAGTGTTGCGTCGAATAGAAGAGCTTTCAAAAAAATATGGATTAAAAGTGGGAAATGTTTTTCATGCTGGTGATGGAAATATGCACCCACTTATTATGTATGACGCAAATAAAGATGGTGACCTCGCCCTGTGCGAGGCAATGGGTGCCGAGGTACTTAGACTGTGCGTAGAGGTTGGTGGATGTCTTACAGGCGAACATGGGGTTGGGATTGAAAAACGTGATTTGATGGAAGATCAGTACAGCCTAAATGATTTAGAAGTTCAGATGTCAGTTAAGGATGTCTTTGATCCAAAATGGTTACTTAACCCTGCCAAGGTGTTCCCCTTATCAGCCTCTGAAAACAGACGCCTTGGATGAGTGGCACTCTTTATCCAATCGATGAGTCGGACCTTTCGGATGCTGTTTCTGGTGCAATAGGGCCTTTGCAGATTTTGGGTGGAGGCACTCGTCCTATTGGCCGAATTATAAAGGCTCAGAAATTAAGTACAGAAATGCTCAAAGGAATAGTAACTTACGAACCTGGGGCGTTAACCATGGTAGCCAAGAGTGGAACACCTATTGCGGAGATACAAACTGAGCTTGCTGCTGAAAACCAACGATTAGCGTTTGAGCCAATGGACTATCGGGGTTTATTAGATACCGATGGTGCCCCAACTTTGGGAGGGGTTGTTGCTGCTAACGTTTCGGGACCTCGCAGAATTCAAGTTGGTGCGGCTAGAGATTTTACACTGGGGCTCTCATTTGTAGATGGAAATGGCCAACTATTGAAAAATGGTGGCCGGGTTATGAAAAATGTAACAGGGTATGATTTAGTGAAGTTGATGGCAGGTTCTTGGGGCACATTGGGAGTTTTAAGTGAGGTTGCTTTAAAGGTTTTACCTGCCAGTGAAACGCAAACTACATTAGAAATTCATGTTACATCATGGGAGCAAGCAGTGGGTTGTATGTCTGCTGCCTTACGCACCCCATTTGATGTAAGTGGAGCTGCCACCCAGTGTGATAAATACGGAAAAATTGGAGTGTTAGTCCGAGTTGAGGGTTTTGAGGCATCAGTTGTTTATCGGATAGAGCAATTGAAGGCTAAGCTTTCTGAATTTGGAAATATTACTGAGCTTCCAGATCCTTGGCTTGAAGTCAAAAATTTAAACAGCTGGAAGCCACTTAACACAGTGTGGCGTATATCGGTACGCCCCACTGACGCATTGAAAATTCTTGAGTTAATGCGTCTACTCCAAAAAGATCGGGGATTTCAATGTCAGTTAGATTGGGGAGGTGGCCTTATTTGGATTGGTCTTAATGTGGAGCAGGCTAATGATGTGGCGTCCTGTACACAGGTACACGAATCCCTGCAGGTTCTGGTTGCAACTTTGGGTGGCCATGCAAATTTAATAAAGTCAAAAATATTATCAAATTTGGATATTACACATTTTCAACCACTGCCTCGTGCTGTGAGTATAATTACAAAAACATTGCGCCAAAAATTTGATCCCCGTGGTATTTTGAACCCCCAGAGAATGAGTTAATGCAAACACACTTTACTGAAAAGCAGCTTAAAGACCCAAAGGTCAAACATACAAATGATATACTGCGTAGCTGTATTCATTGTGGGTTTTGCACGGCTACCTGCCCAACCTACCATGTATTGGGTGATGAGTTAGATAGTCCACGAGGTAGGATTTATCTCATAAAAGATATGCTTGAAAATAACCGCACGCCTGATGTCAAAACGGTACAGCATATAGATCGCTGCCTGTCATGTTTAGCCTGTGTGTCGACCTGTCCATCGGGTGTGAATTACATGCACTTAGTTGATCATGCACGTGAATACATTGAGCAGAACTATCGGCGAAGTTTATCAGACCGATTATTACGTTGGATTTTAGCTCGTATTTTGCCATTTCCAAACCGGTTTCGTATAGCTTTGCTAGGCGCAAAGGTTTTTAGGTTTCTCGGTTACTTAATACCTGACCCGAGGATAAAAGCGATGTTCGAAATGGCACCGCAGAAAATTCCACCACGCAGCACTAATGATGAGCCTCAAATATTTCCTGCTAAGGGTAGCATGAAGATGCGGGTGGCCTTGATGACTGGTTGTGCACAACGAGCTTTAAATACAGATATCAACGATGCCACAATTCGCCTTCTGACACGGCATGGTGCTGAGGTTGTTGTACTCAAGCAAGGTTGCTGTGGGGCTTTGACCCATCACATGGGGAAATCGATGGAGAGCCATCGAACTGCAGCAGTTAATATCCATGCTTTTGCTGATGAAGATAATGCTCGGGGGCTCGACGCTGTTGTGATCAATACGTCAGGATGTGGGACAACCGTCAAAGACTATGGCCATATGTTTTCTGGTGATTTACTAGAAAAAAAAGCTTTGCAAGTGGCTGCTTTGGCTCGGGATGTAAGCGAAGTACTTGTTGATCTTGAACTCCCCAAATTGCCAGATCAAGGGATGCGTGTGGCCTATCACGCAGCCTGCTCGCTGCAGCATGGTCAACAGATCAAAACATACCCTAAAGATCTATTACGGCAGGTTGGTTTCAAGGTTTTTGAGCCGGAGAATAGTCACTTATGCTGTGGGTCAGCTGGGACCTATAATCTGATGCAGCCCAAAATTTCAGGTCAATTAAAAAGCCTCAAGGTTGAAACTCTGGAAGCAAAATATCCAGATGTAATTGCTGGTGGTAACCTGGGTTGCATGATGCAAATTGGCAGTGGGACGGAATTGCCTATCGTGCACACTGTCGAGTTGCTGGATTGGGCAACAGGTGGTCCCAAGCCACCAGCTTTTTTTGGAAAGTCCAGTTGAATGTAGTTCGCCTAAACTGCTCTAATTTTTTTATTTAAATAACTTAAAAATAGA
>Ga0308010_1000427_pt1 | contig 29143 bp, 28 predicted proteins | sample Neamet129_FD_202368 | JGI IMG/M metagenome (GOLD analysis project Ga0308010, IMG submission 202368) | Marine microbial communities from water near the shore, Antarctic Ocean - #129 | ecosystem: Environmental > Aquatic > Marine > Unclassified | place: Southern Ocean | collected 2014-07-24 | reverse complement strand
GATTAAAAATAATACTTTTTTTGTTATCAAGTCCAGCTGCAAGAAAACCAGCTGTTGTTTCTAAAATATTATTTTTTAGCTCTTTAGGATCCTGAAAAACTGTAATAGCATGTAAGTCAACTACACAATATATACACTCTTTTTTTTCCTGCAAAGATACAAAGTTTTTAAGTGCTCCCAAATAATTACCTAAATGTAAATTTCCTGTAGGCTGTACACCCGAAAAAACTAATTCATTTTTATTCATTTTTTTTATTTATTTTAAAATTTTTTATTTTAAATACTCCTAATACTCGAGTTATCAGTAAATACGCGGAAGTAACTAAAAATATAATTATTATAAGGTAAACTGATTTATAATAATTGCTATAAATTAGCTTATCCTCAAAGAAACTTAATAGATAATAAAGTCCTAAACTCACGATTAATGAAGAAACAACTATTTTAATTATGTTGATAACAAAGTACTGCTTAACCGTAAAATATTTTAATTTTATTAATATTATTAAGTAAATTATAACAGCGGACCATGTAGCGATAGATGTCGCGATAGGTATGATTAAAAACCCTATTTTTTTAAAATAAATTATTGATATTGCAATATTTAAAAAAACACTAAAAAATGAAATATAAAATGGAGTTTTTGTATTGTCTCTAGCAAAGAAAAAATTAGAAAGAACTTTGATTAACGCAAATGCTGGCACTCCGTATCCAAAATATTTTAATGCGCTGGCAGTTAAAATAACATCTTTTTCAACAAACGATCCATAGCCAAATAATGCGTTGGTAATTTCCTTTGAGGCAATAATTAAACCAAAACATGCAGGCACAGATAAAAGCACACAAAGTTCAAGTGCTTTGTTCTGTATGTTATATGCTTCATTCCAATTTCTAATTTTTATTTTTTTTGTTAATTCTGGAAGTGCTACTGTACCTATCGCTATTCCGGCTATAGCTAAGTTAATTTGGTAAATTCTATCTGCATAATATAAATAAGAAACAGCTCCTGCTTCAAAAGAAGCAATAATAGTACCTATTAAAATATTGATCTGAGTAACACCTGATGAAAAAATGCTAGGTAACAACTTTTTTAAAAAAAATTTTACTTTCAAATTAACTTTAACTTTAAAGTCAATCGACGGTTTGTAATAATGCCTTGTAAAAAATATCAAAAATATTAGCTGAAATAAGCCAGCTAGTGTAACGGCGTATGAAAGATTTAGTCCAAAATTTAGATTAAAAAAATAAGAAATTAATAAACTTAAGATTAAAAAAATATTTAATATAATCGGAGCGGCAGCGGCAGCGGCAAATTTATTATTTGTATTTAGAATTCCTGCAAAAAAGGAAGATAGACTTACAAAAAATAAAAATGGAAAAGTTATTCTTGTCAATTCTACCGCTAGATCAAATTTTTTTACATCTTCGTAAAATCCTGGTGCTATTAGGTAAACCATTACAGGAGTAAAAATTTCTACTAAGAATACAATTCCTAATAAAATTATTATTAATAAATTTAAAACATCGTCAGCAAACTTTTTTCCATCGGCTGGATTGTTCAAGCTAGCTTCTGTATAACTTGGAATAAAAGCTGCATTAAAGACTCCTTCAGCAAAAAGTCTCCTAAAGGTATTGGGCAATCTAAAAGCTACAAAAAAAGCATCAGCATAAATTGATGCTCCTAAAAAGGTTGCTATCAATATGTCTCGTAGGTATCCCAATAAACGGCTCACCAAAGTATAAAAGCTAAAAGTGGAAACGGAAGACAATAAGTTCATATGTTTTTTAAAAAAAATTAAATTATTGATGATTTTGTCTATTTTATATTACATACTAAATTTTTATGACAAAAAAATCTAAAATTGACCATTACACAGATAAAGAGGCATTAGACTTTCATACACAAGGAAAGTCTGGCAAAATTGAGATAAATTCTTCTAAACCCTTAACAACTAAAAGAGATTTATCTTTAGCTTATTCTCCTGGAGTTGCTGTTCCAGTTAAAAAAATAGCAGAAAATCCCGAAACTGCCTATGATTACACGAGTAAAGGAAATTTAGTTGCAGTTATTAGCAATGGGTCAGCAATTTTAGGTCTTGGAAATCTTGGTGCTCTAGCCTCTAAACCGGTAATGGAAGGAAAATCTGTTTTATTTAAAAGATTTGCAGATATTGATTCGATTGACATAGAAGTTGACAGTTCTGATGTTAATGAAATTATCAATACTATTAAAAATATTGGTAACACGTTTGGTGGAATAAACTTAGAAGATATCGCAGCGCCTGATTGTTTCATTATAGAACAAAAATTAAAAGAACTTTTAGATATTCCAGTTTTTCATGACGATCAACATGGTACAGCAATAATTACAACGGCAGCACTCATTAACGCTTTGGACATTTCCAAAAAAAAAATTAGTGAAATAAAAATTGTTGTAAATGGCGCGGGTGCTTCTGCGATTGCGTGTACAAATTTATTCAAACTATCTGGGGTAAAAAATGAAAATGTAATTATGTGTGACAGATCAGGTGTAATTTATAAAGGTAGAAAAAATGTTGATCAATTTAAATCAGCGCATGCTAATGAAACAAAAATAAGAACACTTGCCGAGGCTATAAACGGTGCAGATGTTTTCTTAGGTTTGTCTGCTAAAGATGTCCTTACAAAAGATATGGTAAAATCAATGGCTAAAAACCCAATTATCTTTGCTTGCGCTAATCCAGACCCAGAAATAAAACCTGAGCTAGTAGAAGAGGTAAGATCTGATGCTATTGTTGCAACAGGTAGATCTGATTACCCAAACCAAGTTAATAACCTTATTGGCTTTCCTTATATTTTTAGAGGAGCACTCGATGTTAGAGCTAAAGAAATTAACGAAGAAATGAAAGTGGCTGCTGCAAAAGCGATTGCGCAGCTTGCAAGAGAGGAAGTGCCCGATGAAGTAATAGCAGCATACGGGGGCGAGAGACCAAGATATGGAAGAGAATATATTATACCTTCAACTTTTGATCCAAGATTAATTAGTGTTATACCTGCTGCGGTTGCGGAGGCAGCCATGAGATCTGGTGTAGCTAGAATAAAAATTAAAGATATAGAAAAATATAAAGAAGATTTGACTAGAAGGCTCGATCCTTCAATGAATATTATGCAAGGGATTAATGCTCAAATCAAAAAATCTCAGAAAAGAGTTGTTTTTGCCGAGGGGGAAGATCCTAGTATTTTAAGAGCTGCAGTCGCATTTAAGAATAGTAAACTAGGGGTTCCAATTTTAATTGGAAAAGAGGAAAAAGTTAAAGAACAGCTAAAGAATATAGGCTTAGATGAAAACTTTAATATAGAAATTGTAAGCTCAAAAAATGCAGAGAAAAGAGCGAAATATACTAATTACTTATATAAAAAACTTCAAAGAAGTGGAATGTTAGAAAGAGAATGTGATCATCTCGTAAGAAACGATAGGGTTACTTGGGGTTCCTGTATGGTTGGCTGTGGAGACGCTGATGCAATGGTTACTGGAGGTACCAGACACCATGCAGCTACAATAGAGAAATTAAATAAAGTAGTAAATTCTAGGCCTGGAGAAATAATTTTTGGACTAACCATGCTAGTTTCAAAAGGTAGAACAGTTTTTGTAGCCGACACTAATGTTCATGATAATCCAACTGCAGAACAGCTTGTCGAAATAGCTATTTCGAGCACAAGAGTTGCGAGATTGTTTGGATTTGATCCTAAAGTAGCTTTTCTTTCTCACTCAACTTTTGGTAAACCATCAACAGTAAGAACGAAACATGTTAGAGAGGCTATTGAATTAATGAAATCTAGAAAAATAGATTTTGATTATGACGGAGAAATGCAGCCTGATGTTGCTTTAGACCCTTTGTATAAAGCTTCATATCCTTTCTCTAAAATTGTAGGTAATGCAAATATTCTGATAATGCCCGCTCTGCACAGCGCCTCTATATCTGTTAAGTTAATGAAAACTTTTGGTGGGGCTAAATTAATCGGACCACTATTGATTGGTCTAGAGCTGCCAATTGAGGTTGCGCCTTTAAGATGTTCTCCATCAGATATTTTAAATCTTGCTTCCATTGCTGCCTATTCATCAAAAGTGATTGATTATAAGAATTAAATTTTATTTCTGCTAAGTTCAGAAACCAAATAAATTGTTGGTATAATATCATCAACATCATATATTTTTTTTGCTTCAGATATAACTTCTTTTTTCTCTTCATTATTCATAGCAATACCAAAAATATAAACTTTCTTGTTAATTGTTTCTAAAGTGTAATTTCTTGATTTTATTACCTTATTAAAAATTAAAGCCGTTCTTAATTGTGAAGTAATTAATATATCTTTTGCTGTACTCTTGAAATTAGACTGGCCCTTAATGGCTATAGCATTTTTGACTGATCTTACGCCCTTGGTTTCCCATGCTAATTTTGTTATTTTAATTTTTTCTTCAGGTTCATTTACTTTTCCTGTTAAAAATATTTGTCCGTCTAAAACTTCAGCTTGTATAGATAGAAAATATTTTTTCTTTGTAAGAGTCAGTCTTGCAATTAAATTTTTTTGCATTATCGTATCATCGATTTGCATGCCAACAGTTCTTGCATCAAATCCTATACTTACGCCTCTGCCGAAAGTAGAAAAACCAGACTTTCCACAGCTAGTAACAAGTAAAAATAGAAGGACTAAATTAATTATTCTTTTCATTATCTTTTATTTTTAGACAAATTTCATACACTTTTTTTTTTGAAATTTTTTCTTTTTTTGAAATTAATTCCACGACATCTTTTAAACTATACTTTTTAAGATACTTTGCTGCTTCAGCCACAATATCCACATCTGATTCATTCACATTATTAGAGTAAATTTTTGATATTACAATGGTTAGTTCTCCTTTTAGAGTTGTCTTAAAAGGTTTTATTGTACTTATTTTGTCTCTGTAAAAAGTTTCATGTATTTTACTGATTTCTCTAGCGATAAGAATATCTCTCCCTGAAAAATACTCTTTAAAAAATTTTAAATAAAAATTAATTTTTATTCCAGGTATGAAAAATACTAAAGAAAAATCTAAATTTTTAAGACCAATGATAGTTTTGATAAGGTCATTTTCTGTTTTGGGTAAAAAACCATAAAAAAGAAATTTGTCGTCAAACCCTGAGATAGAAACAGCAGCCGTTATTGCTGAAGGTCCTGGTATAGGAAAGATTTCAATTTTTTTTTCAATGCAGGTTTTAACTAGTAAAAGTCCTGGATCAGAAAGTGTGGGCGTTCCCGCGTCAGAGATTAAAGACAAAATCTTGCCTTCATTTAAATATTCTGTGATTTTTTGCAACTCTTTTTTTTCATTAAATTTATGATATGAGACTAATTTTTTTTTAATCTTATAATGATTTAGTAACTTTAAAGACCTTCGAGTATCTTCACATAAAATTATGTCTGATTTTTTTAATACTTCTAAAGACCTTAATGTAATATCATCTAAATTTCCTATTGGTGTTGATACAATATATAGTCCTGGCTTAAATGTGCTCATAAAAAAATGATTAAAAACATTGTTACATTTTTATCTTATATTTTTCTATTATTTTATAGTAATTTAATTGCAGATGAACATGGTAAAAAACTCAAAGTCGGTTTGCTTGCGCCTTTTTCTGGTGAATATAAAAAATTAGGTGAATCGTTACTGTTGTCCACTCAACTTGCTCTTGATGAAATAGGCAATGAAAATATTATTATTATCCCAAGAGATAGCGGTTCTAATAACAAAGAAAGTTTAAACTTGGCAATAAAAGAAATAAGAAGTAATGGTGCAAAAATAATAATTGGTCCTATGACCTCTTCATCTTTTAAAGAGCTTGGAAAATACAACGACACAATTTTTATTTCTCTTTCTAATAAAGAACCTAAAATATCTAACAATGTAATTAATATAGGAATAAGTCTTGAGTCACAACTGGCAGCTATCGAACAATTATTAATCAAAGAGAAAAAAATAAAAACTGTAATTTTATATCCAAAAAATAAATATGAAAAATTTATAGATAAAAAAATTAAGTCACTTAAGCTAAAAAATTATGAAGTCTTTAAATATAACTCAGATCCAAGAATTCTTACTGGTGAAATAGAAAAATTAACTAATTATAGTCAGAGAAAAAAGAACCTAAAAATAAGAAAAAATATTTTACAAAAAAAAGATGACGCTCGTTCAAAAAAAGAATTAGAAATTCTTGAAAGTCTTTACACACTGGGCTCTGTAAATTTTGATTCAGTTATTGTAATTGATTTTGGTAACAATCTTAAAAGTGTTTTATCTTCACTGGTTTATACTGACGTTGATGATAAAAAAGTTCTTATAGCAACAATAAATCAATGGTTTGATGAAAGTATATTTCGTGAAAATTTGGTTAAAAATTTATATTTTCCCTCTGTAGATATGAAACAATTTAAAAAATATAACAAAAATTACTTTAAAACTTTTGGGGTTAAACCAGATGAAATAACCATTCTAGCATATGATGCTTTAGGCCTAATTTATTATGTTTGGAATAAGAATAATGGAATCAAAAATATCAACAATTTTTTTATTAAAGAAAAAATTAAAGGTAAAATTGGAACTTTTGAATTTACAGAAAAGAAAGTTTCTCAGCAACTAAAAATATATAAAACTGAAAATAATAGATTTAAAGAATATTAATTTTTTTTTTTAATTTTTTAAAAGCTATAAACCGATGGTCCATAAGCATTTTTTTTTTTTTATTCATTTGACCAAATGTTATCCCTCTACCTTTTGGGATGAAAATTGAGTCATAACCAAAACCGTTTCTACCCAATATTTTCTCTGAAATATTCCCCTGGATAACACCAGTTGTTGTGATTTTTTTTGTTGCACTGAAAGAAAAAGTTAAGCTACAGATAAATTTAGCTTTAGTATTTTTTTTCTTTTTATTTTTATTTTTATTTTTTACCAGTATAATAATTTTCTTCATTGCTTGCTCGAAACTTCCATATTTTTTTGCCCATCGTGCAGAATAAATACCTGGTTTATTTTTGATACAATCCACACAGAGGCCCGAGTCATCTGAGATAGTAAAAATTTTTGACTTTTTAAAAAAATATTTTGCTTTTAATTCTGAGTTTGATCTGAAGGTTTTGCCAGTTTCTCTTGGACTTTTTATATTAAGTTTAAAAGGAGTAATCTTTTTTATTTTTTTATTTAATAAATAGCTAATCTCTTTAATTTTTCCTTTATTGTGCGTTCCGATCAATATTTTTTGAATTTTTATCATTTCTCTCTAGTAATTTATTTTTAAGACCCTATATAGCAGTTATGGAAAATGAGAACGACAATATAATTGATGAAAATCAAGCTTCTGATCAGAATGGAGAGTCCCAGGTAATTGAGGAGTCTGAAAAAATTCCAGATGCTTCCCTAGAAGATAGGCTAAAAGAAGCTCAAGATAAAATATTAAGAGCTCTTGCTGAAACAGAAAACCAAAGAAGAAGATTTGAAAATGAAACAAAAGAAGCTTTTGAGTATGGAGGTTTTAATCTTGCACGTGAGACATTGTCAGTTCTGGATAATTTACAAAGAGCCTACCAGTCAATTAAAAATGACGAGAATTTAAAGGATAATAAAGATTTAAATAAATTTCTGGAAAATATTGATATTATTGAAAAAGATTTAATTACCATTTTTAAAAAAAATAGTATTAAAAAAATAAATTGTCTTAATGAAAAGTTTGATCCTAATAATCATCAAGCAATGCTTGAAATAGAAGATGAAAATGTTGAGCCTGGAACTGTGCTACAAGAAATACAGCCAGGTTATTTTTATAAAGATAGACTCTTAAGGCCTTCATTTGTAGCCGTGGCTAAAAAAAAAGACATCAAAGATAACAAAAACGATGAAAATAATAATATCTAATGGCTTGTAGAGAGATAAAAAGCACCCATATATCTAAAAACAAAGGAATAATATAATGAGTAGAATAATAGGAATAGATCTTGGAACTACAAATTCATGCGTCGCTATCATGGAAGGTTCTCAAGCAAAAGTTTTAGAAAATTCTGAAGGTGCTAGAACAACTCCTTCTATTGTAGCCTTTTTAGAAAACGGTGAGAAATTAGTGGGCCAATCTGCAAAGAGGCAAGCTGTAACTAATGCGCAAGATACTATTTTTGCTTCAAAAAGATTAATGGGTAGAAGTTTTGACGACAGTTCTGTAAAAAAAGATATTAATAAAGTTCCGTATAAAATTGTTAGTTCGGATAAAGGTGAAGCTTGGCTTGAAGCAAAAGGCGAAAAGTATTCTCCATCTCAGATTGCAGCTTTAGTTTTACAAAAAATGAAAGAGACTGCAGAAAAATATTTGGGTCAAGAAGTTACCAAAGCAGTCATAACGGTTCCTGCATACTTTAATGACGCACAAAGACAGGCGACTAAAGACGCTGGTAAAATAGCAGGACTTGAGGTTTTGAGAATTATAAACGAACCAACTGCCGCTTCTTTGGCCTATGGTTTAGACAAAAAAGGTGGACAAAAAATAGCAGTGTATGATTTAGGTGGAGGAACTTTTGATGTTTCTATACTTGAAATTGGAGATGGTGTTTTTGAAGTAAAATCTACAAATGGTGATACATTTTTAGGCGGGGAAGACTTTGACGACGAAATAGTTAATTATTTAATTAGTGAATTTAAAAAAGATAGTGGCATTGATTTGCGAACTGACAAGCTTGCTTTACAGAGATTGAAAGAAGCTGCCGAAAAAGCAAAAATTGAATTATCTTCCACAACTCAAACCGAGATAAATCTTCCTTTTATCACTGCTGATAAAACTGGACCTAAACATGTCAATTTAAAATTTACTAGAGCTAAATTAGAAGCATTAGTTGAAAAACTAATAGAGAGAACACTGACTCCTTGTAAGACCGCACTGAAAGACTCCGGTTTTTCTGCTGCCGAAATAAATGAAGTAGTTATGGTTGGTGGCATGACAAGAATGCCAAAAGTTATAGAAACAGTAAAAAATTTTTTTGGTAAAGAGCCAAACAAGAGTGTCAATCCTGATGAAGTCGTCGCTATGGGCGCGGCTATACAAGCTGGAGTTCTTCAGGGTGACGTGAAAGATGTTCTATTATTAGATGTTACTCCTTTATCGTTAGGTATTGAAACATTGGGCGGCGTATCAACTAAATTAATTGAAAAAAATACAACAATTCCGACAAAAAAAAGCCAGGTTTTTTCTACGGCTGAAGATAATCAACCTGCGGTATCAATTAGAGTTTTACAAGGTGAAAGAGAAATGGCTGCCGATAATAAAATGTTAGGAAACTTTGAGCTTGTTGGTATTCCGCCAGCATCAAGGGGGACACCTCAAATTGAAGTGACGTTCGATATTGACGCTAATGGAATTGTAAGTGTGTCTGCAAAGGACAAGGGGACAGGCAAAGAACAAAAAATACAAATTCAAGCCTCGGGAGGCCTAACCGATGAAGAGATTCAAACAATGGTAAAAGAAGCTGAAGCCAACAAAGAATCAGATAAAAAAAAGAGAGAGACTGTTGATGCAAGAAATCAAGCTGATAGTATTATTTTTTCTACCGAAAAAAGCTTAAAGGAGCATGGAGATAAAATAACGGAAGAAGAGAAAAAAGCTATAGAAACTGGAATTTCAGATTTGAAAAAGTCGCTTGAAGGAACTGATACTGAAGAAGTTAAAAAGAAAACTCAAGATTTAATACAAGTTTCTATGAAGCTTGGTGAAGCAGTTTATAAAAGTCAGCAAAAAGATACGTCAGAAAAAAATGAAGATCAAAAATCAAAAAAAGACGACAAAGAAAATGTAGTTGATGCAGATTTTGAAGACGTAAAGGAAACAAAAGATTCAAAAGATTCAAAAGAAGATAAAGAAAAAAGCGCCTAAGATACATTGAAAAAAGGGAGCAACTTTTTGTGGCCAAAAGAGACTACTACGATATCTTAGGAGTAAGCAAATCTTCTTCTAAAGATGAAATTAAAAAAGCTTACCGTACAACAGCATTTAAACATCATCCTGATAAAAATCCTGGCAATAAAGCTGCTGAGGATAAATTCAAAGAAGCAAGTGAAGCCTACAGCGTATTATCAGATGATAAAAAGAAAACTAACTACGACCAATTTGGGCACGCAGCCTTTGAAGGAGGTGGCGGAGGTGGCGGAGGATTTGGTGGGTTTGATACTTCATCCTTTTCAGACATCTTTGAAGATTTTTTTGGAGATTTTACAGGTAGTTCTTCGCGAGAATCGGGTGGAAGATCGTCCGGTAATAGAGGAAATGATTTAAGGTACGATTTAACTGTAAGTCTTGAAGATGCGTACAAAGGTTTAGAAAAGAAAATCGAATACACAACCTACAAAAAATGTAGCGACTGTAAAGGAAGTGGTGCAGAACCTGGATCAAAACCATTAAAATGTGATTATTGTAGCGGTCAAGGTAAAATTAGATCCAGCCAAGGTTTTTTTACAGTTCAGCAAACTTGTCCTCAATGTAGTGGTTATGGGGAAACAATTGGTAAAGCATGTAAAAAATGTAAAGGAAATGGAAAAGTTCAAAGCGATGAAAATGTTTCTGTTAAAATTCCGAAAGGTGTTGATGACGGAACTCGAATAAGATTATCAGGCAAAGGAGAGGCGGGTACAAAAAGTGGTGGAAGTGGAGATTTATACTTATTTATTTCAGTTCAAAATCATAGTCTTTTTAAGAGATCTGAAGAAAATTTATTTTTTGAATTGCCTATCACATTCGCAGATGCTGCTTTAGGAACTACTATTGAAGTTCCTTGTATTGACGGAAGTAAAGCAAAAGTTAAAATTCCAGAAGGTACCCAATATGGTAAACAGCTAAGACTAAAAGATAAAGGCATGCCCATGTTGCGGAAAAGTTCTTACGGTGACTTATATATTAGAATTATTCCTGAGGTTCCTGTATCGTTATCTAAGAAACAGAAAGATCTTTTAGAAGAATTTAAACTGCTTGAAAGCTCTAAACTAAGTCCTTCTATAAAAAGTTTTTTTGATAAAACTAGGAAATTTTGGGGATCGAATTAATGAAAAAAATTAATTTAGCAATTACTGGCTGTATGGGAAGAATGGGTCAACAACTCATTAAGTCTTCTCAGGAAGACATGAATTTCAATCTAATGTCTCTTACAGAAAATAAATTAATCAATAAAAGAATAAATGGTATTAAATTAAATTTAAATAACGATTCAGCCTTTCAAAAAGTGAGCATAATAATTGATTTTACTGTTCCAAAATGCACTTTCGAAATTCTCAAAATTGCATTAAGACTCAAAAAAAGAGTTGTTATTGGAACTACTGGCTTTACTCAAAAAGAAGAAAGTTTAATTAAGGAATACTCAAAAAAAATCCCAATTCTAAAAGCAGGAAACATGAGTCTTGGGATTAACTTGCTTATGTATTTAACAGAAATTGCATCAAAATCCTTGGGAGAAAAATTTTTAAGTAAGGTTTTTGAAGTTCATCACAAATACAAAAAAGACTATCCTTCAGGTACCGCTTTGATGCTTGGTAAGGGTATATCTGATGGGAAGAATAAAGATCTACATAAATTAATAGGGGGAAAATTTTTAAATAAAAAATCTTTTCCTTATGGAAAAAAAATCAACTTTAACTCATTAAGAAAAGGTGAAGTTATTGGGGAACATGAAGTCAAATTTTCTAGCGGCAAAGAAATAATAACTTTGAATCATGAAGCTTTTGATAGAGCTCTTTATTCTGAAGGAGCATTGACAGCAGCAAAATGGTTAATAAATAAAAAACCAGGTTTATATTCAATGAGAAATGTTTTAAATTTCAAATAAATTTAAAACCATGAATCAAAATCAAAGAGCCAGACTGGTATTAGCAATATTAAATAAAATCTATCCTAAAACCTCTATTCCCCTTAAACACAATAGTAAGTTTACTTTATTGGTATCTGTTCTTTTGTCGGCTCAATGCACAGATATTAACGTTAACAATGTAACTAAAAATATATATCCCAAATACAATAAACCTGAACATTTTGCTAAATTAGGAAGAAAAAAAATTGAAACTCTTATAAAAAAAATAGGTATCTTTAGAGTTAAAGCTAAAAGTATTTATTTAATGTCTAATCTATTAATAAAGGATCATAAAGGTAGGGTGCCGAATAGTTTTGAAGAACTAGAAAAATTACCCGGTGTTGGTCATAAAACTGCAAGTGTAGTTATGTCTCAAGGCTTTGGTCAACCAGCTTTCCCTGTTGATACGCACATTCACAGATTGGCTCAGAGATGGGGATTAACTAATGGTAAAAACGTAGTTCAAACTGAAACTGATCTGAAAAGATTATTCCCAAAAAAATCATGGAATAAGCTTCATCTTCAAATGATTTATTATGGCAGAGAATATTGTAAGGCTAGAGATTGTTATGGAATAACGTGTAAAATTTGTAATACTTGTTATCCTAGTAGAAAAAGACAAGTTAGAAATATAAAAGCTTAATAGATATTATGAAAATTTTAGGAATTGGAAATGCAATTGTTGATGTAATTTGCAAAATAGATGAAGACTTTTTGATAAAAAATAGTTTAGTAAAAAGTACGATGAAACTTGTAGATGAGAAAGAATTCAAACAATTACTATCCAATCTTAAAATCGAAAGAACTATTGCTGGAGGATCAGTTGCTAATTCTATTGTAGGTCTGGCTCAGCTTAAAAATCAAGTTTCTTTCATAGGAAAAGTTAGTGACGATGAATTAGGCAAAGAATATGAAAAAAGCTTAACGGATGAAAAAGTAAACTATTGTTATAATAAAAAATTAGAAAAAATTTCTACTGGAACATGTTTGATTTTAATTACACCTGACTCGGAAAGAACAATGTGTACTTTTCTAGGTATAGCTGGAAAAATTTCTCCTAACGATATCAATGAAAAATTTATTAAACAGAGTGAACTAGTTTTTCTAGAGGGATACTTGTGGGATGAAGGGGAACCTAAAGCAGCTTTTGATAAATCACTAATGTTTGCAAATAAAACAGCAATGTCTTTATCAGATAAATTTTGTGTAGATAGACATAAGAAAAGTTTTTATCATTTAGTTAAAAACAAACTAGATATTGTTTTTGCAAATGAACAAGAAATCATGGAGTTAATTAATGCTCAAACATTTAAGGATGTGATTGAATTTGGAAAAGATTTAAATAAATTATTAATAATAACGAGATCAGATAAAGGGAGTATTGCGATCAGCAAATCCGATGTTGTAGAGTGTGAAGCTCAAAAAAATCTTAAGATAACTGACTTAACAGGAGCGGGAGATCTATTTGCGGCTGGTTTTTTGCATGGCTTTATTAACAAGATGTCAAATAAGGAATGCTTGCATAAAGGGACTGAAATGGCTTCTAAAATAATTCAAAAAATTGGCGCACGATTAAATTAATACAAATTAATTTTTTTTTCTTTTAAAACTTCCTTTTCCCCTTTTTGCTTTGATGACACGCTTACCATATTTTTTTGTAAATAATTCTTTAGCAATTCTGTTTCTTTTTTTCAAATTGAATAACCAGTTTTTGAACTTCTTATAAAATTTTCATCTTCAAATCCATCTAGGATTTTTTTTCTAAGTCTGTAAATATGTGTTTCAACTGTATGACTGTCAGCATCATCGGAGTAATTCCAAATCTTTTTTAAAAGATTATTTTTGGATATTGGTTTTTTTTCATTAAATAATAATTCAATTAATTGAATTTCTCTTTCAGTAATAGTGATTGACAAATTCTCTTTTTTTAATTTTTTTTCATTTTTATCTATTTTGTATTCTTTAATATGAATAGATGAATTTTGATTAAATTTTTCAGAAGTTATAAGATTTATAACATTCATGTTAAGATCTATTAACGTCAAAGGAAAAGTAATTTTATCGGTATGATTACAGGATTTTAAATTTCCAGATTTTTCAATTAATAAAATGGGTTTGTTATTTACACTGTTTATTAAACTTAAATTTTTTATATCTTTACAAGTTTCACTATCTATTAAAAGGCAATTTACTTTAGAAATTGTATCAATAAATAAAGTGTCTTTATTAAAAAAAATTAATGAAAAATCTAAATATTCTTTGATTTCAAATAATGATTTATTGAAGTTTTCCGTTCCAAAAACAAGTAAACTATTTTTCATAATAATATGAATATAAAATTTAAAAATAAATTTTTATACTTTAATAAGTATAAGATAAAATGTTCTATAGGTAAAAGAGGAATTACTGTTAAAAAAATAGAAGGTGATAATAAAACACCAGCTGGGAGATTTAGATTCAAGTCTATATTTTACAGAAAAGACAGAGTTCCAAAAATTAAGACTAGTCTTCAGAAGATAGTGATAACTAAAAAAATGGGTTGGTGCGATGACGTAAATTCTAATTTTTACAATAAGTTAATTAAATTTCCATTTAACAAAAGTGCAGAAAAGTTTTGGATAAAAGATAATATATATGATGTAATAATAATACTTAATTATAATATGAATCCTATATTAAAAAATAAAGGGAGTGCTGTATTTCTACATGTTGCAAGAAAAAATTATACTCCGACTAAAGGATGCATTGCTATTTCAAAAAAAGATATGTATTTTTTAATTAGTAAAATTAATACTAAAACTAAATTAATAATATATTAAGCTCTATTTCCAAAAATAGAACTCCCAATACGTACGTATGTAGCTTCGTATTTTAAAGCTTCCTGATAATCCCCGGACATACCTAAACTTAATTGTTTAAGGCCTAATGATTTATTTAGTTCCATTAAATTTTTAAAATAAATATTTTCATTTCCGTCGTTAGGTGGCAACGCCATCAAACCAATTATATTTATTCTTAAATCTTTTATGCAATAATAATAAAAATCATCAAGTAACTCGATTCCGATCCCTGATTTTTGTTTTTCCTTTCCAACATTTACTTGTATAAAATATTGTAGCTTTTTGTTAGCATCGTTTTCGTGTTTGGCTAGAAGATGAGCAAGTTTCTGATTGTCTAACGAATGTATATAGTCAAATAAGTTAACAGCTTCTTTTGCCTTGTTAGATTGTAATTTGCCAATCATATGGAGTTTAATGTTTGGTTTTGTAATTTTAATATTTGACCATTTAGCCTGTGCTTCTTGGACTTTATTTTCACCAAAATGAACATGCCCGTACTCAACTAATGGCTCTATGTGATCATAAGTGAATGTTTTACTAACCGCTATAATCTTTACGTTGCTATTATTAATTAGAGATTTTATATTTTCTAATCTTTTAACTATAGAATTCATAAATGTTTATTATAAAAAGTAATTATTATTTATATATAGAAAATACAAACAATATAGATCTTAATTGCTTTAAAAAAAGTAAAAAATTTTCTATTATATATAGAAATAATAATACTCAAGAAAGTATAGACAAATTAAATAGTTTTAGGAAAAAATGCCATGCAAAAGATTTTAAATTATATATTTCAAATAATATAAAACTGTTAAAGAATTGTAGAGCTGATGGCCTATATATTTCTTCCTATAATAAAAAAATTTATCTAAATAAAAACCTTTCTGTAATAGGCTCAGCCCATTCTTTTAAAGAAATTAATCAAAAAATAAAACAAGGTTGTAAAACTATTTTTTTATCTAGACTTTTCAAGACCTCTTATGAGGATAAAAAAGGATATCTGGGCCTTGTTAAATTTAATCTATTAGCCAGCAAATATAGAGCAAATATTGTTCCCTTAGGTGGCATTAGAGCCTTCAACCTAAATAAACTTAACCTAGTGAGTAGTGATAGTTTGGCTTTATTATCTGAAGTAAAAAAAAAGCCGGCTATTGCTAACCGGCTTTTTTAATTTTATTTACTTTACTAACTAAAACGCTACAGAAAGACCTAAAGTATTAGTGTCGTCTGTTGCATCAACTACGTATCCCGCATTGTCAGTAGACGCATGTTGTAGACCTATAGTCATTCCACCAATTGCGTAACCAACACTGAATGCTTCAGTTTTTTGTTTTGTTCCATCTAATGATGTAAGCGCGTTAGCACCAGCAAAAGAAGAATTACGTACTTCAGATTCAACGGTATTATAAGAAATAGATAAACTATCGTTTATTGCGTAAGCAATACCGATAATATCATCTTTGTAACGAACTTGGCTATTTGTAGCAGTATCACCTAATTCATTATATTTATTCTGATAACCTATTTTAACAGGACCGTACGCATAATTTAGCGCGACTGTTAACTCAAGAGTATCATCCGCTCCAGCTAATGTATTATTTTCTAGATCAGTAATACCAGCTGTTATTGTTGCTCCACTTAACATGTCATCTAGAGCACCTAGATCAGTTTTTAGTGTTGCAACAGTTGCACTTCCTGTTCCAGCTCCAACATCGCCAGAAACTGCGTTATCTGAATTTTTAGAACCGTCAGCTTTTGGGTAGTACTTAACATTCAATGCACCAGCGTAAGGTATATTGTATTTAATTCCTAGACCCATGTTGCTTGCACCAGTTCCAACATCAACATAAGTTCCTGAACCTGAACCATTTGCTTCTTCGTATGCATTTGGTGTTATGTCATCTATTGAATCCATTGGGTCAGAGTCTGAACCAATGTAAATTGTTCCAAGAGTATTAGAGAAAGCAAGTTGAGAATTACCGAATACTAAAGTGTCTCCTGTATCTTGCATTACTGAAACAGTTATACCGTTATCCAATTCAGTTGAACCAGCGAATTTTAATTCTCTGTCCGTACCTAATGGGTTACCAGTAGTAGATCCTGTGTCAGATCTATAAGTAGTTTCCATATTTCCAGTTACAGATAATTCACCAGCGTTTGCGCTACCGATTACTGTAAATAAAAATGAAATAGCTACTAATATTTTTGTTATTTTCATATTTTTTCCTTGTTTGTTATTATTAATATTAACTGTGCAATTTATAATGCATCTTGGCTGCACATTATTTATTATGTCCCTCAAATCGGGTTTTTTCTAGTTTTCGTGATATATATACAACACCTCTTTTTATATAATATTATTTGTTTTAACAGGCAAAAAAGGCCATAAACACCCCTAAACCTATGTTTTCTAAAAATTATATCTTTAAAATATTAGTTGTTAAAGTAATTTTAGTAATAAGCTTACTTTCATTAACAAATTGCTCTGTTCCGAAGTTCATGAAACCTACCAAACAAGACTCTTCAAGTCCGGTGAATGCAAGAGAAAGGGCTAGAGAAAATGTCAATACAGGAAAAGGAATATCTTTAAAAGGTTTGGCTAAAGGACGTGGATCAACAAATTATCAGTTTAGCACTTCTAATCCTTTGTGGCGTTCTTCTTTGGAAATTTTAGACTTTTTGCCCTTAACTACAGTTGATTACTCAGGTGGTATTATAATTACCGACTGGTACAATGATTCTAATAGCAATGACTCCATTAAAATAACAGTTCGTTTTTTGTCTAATGAAATTAGATCTGATAGTTTGAAAATAATCGTTCATAATAAAAATTGTCAAACTAACCAAAATTGTAAAATAATAGAGTCCAAATCAATTATTAAAGAGGAATTGCAAAGATCTATTTTATCTAAAGCTATGATTATTGAAAAAGAGTCCAAAAAAAAATAATTAGTTTTTAAATGGAACGACTAAACTTTCAGTTAATTGAAGAAAAGTGGCAATCTTTTTTTGAAAAGAAAAAACTTTATAATTCAAAAACAAATACTAAGTTTTATTGTTTAGAAATGTTTCCTTATCCATCAGGAAAAATTCACATGGGTCATGTAAGAAATTACACCATAGGTGATGTGATCGCTCGTTTTAAATATCTAAATGGATTTAATGTTTTACATCCCATGGGTTGGGACTCTTTTGGTTTGCCCGCAGAGAATGCAGCAAAAGAGAATAATTTACATCCGAAAGAATGGACACAAAAAAATATCTCGCAAATGAAAAGGCAGCTTAAACTTTTAGGTTTATCAATAGATTGGGATCTTGAAATATCAACTTGTGATGAAAAATATTATAAACACCAACAGGAAATATTTATTGAATTTTATAATAAAGGATATGTATCAAGAAAAGAAAATTATGTTAATTGGGACCCAATTGAGCAAACAGTACTAGCCAATGAACAGGTGATTGATGGCAAAGGTTGGCGTTCAGGCGCTATCGTTCAAAGAAAAAAAATATCACAATGGGTTTTTAATATTACAAAATTTGCAGATGAACTTTTAAATGATATTGAGTTATTAAAAGACTGGCCAGAAAAAGTTAAGTTAATGCAAAAAAATTGGATAGGAAAATCTGTTGGATGCGAAATTGACTTTGAATTGGTTGAGAATAAAGAAAAAATTAAAGTTTTTACTACAAGACCTGATACTATTTTTGGTGCTTCTTTTTTGGCTATCTCAATAGATCATTCATTATGTCATCAATTTGAAAAAAATAAAAACTTTATCATATTTAAAGAAGAGTGTTTAAAAGTAGGAACTACAGAAGAATCTTTAGCTGTTGCTGAGAAAAATGGTTTTAACACTGGTTTGTTTGCAAATCATCCCTTTATTAAAAACAAAAAAATACCAATTTTCATAGCAAACTTTGTTTTAATGGATTACGGTACGGGAGCTATATTTGGATGTCCTGCACACGATCAACGAGATTTAGATTTTGCAAAAAAATATAATTTAGAAATTATAGAAGTCGTCACTGAAAATAAAAATAAACCTAAGAATTTTACCATTATAAATGAAGCTTATACCTCAGGTGGAATAATGGTTAATTCTGATTTTTTAAATAATTTAGATGCAGAAACAGCAAAAATAAAAGCAATAGAAGCCATTGAAAAAAATAAGATAGGTCAAAGAAAAACTTCATTTAGATTAAAAGATTGGGGGGTATCAAGACAAAGATATTGGGGTTGCCCTATACCAATGATTTATTTAGAGGACGGAAGTATAGTACCCGTAGAGAAAAATGAGTTGCCTATAAGACTGCCTGATGATGTCGATTTAAAAGAAAATGGGAACCCATTGGCTAATCACCCTACCTGGAAAAAAACTATTCAACAAAAAACTGGCAGACAGGCTACAAGAGAAACTGACACATTAGATACTTTTGTGGACTCTTCCTGGTATTTTATGAGGTTTTGTTCACCTAAAGACCAGAAAGAACCATTTGATATCGACAAGTTAAATTACTGGATGCCTGTTGATCAATATATTGGTGGTGTAGAGCATGCGATCTTGCATTTACTTTATTCACGATTTTTTATGCGCGCGCTCCAAAGAAATAACACCAAAATTAAAACTATAGAACCATTCAAAGGTCTTTTTACCCAAGGTATGGTTTGTCATGAAACATATAAAGATGATGGTGGTAAGTGGTTAAGCCCCGAGGAAATAGAAAAAGATTCCAAAGGGGAATTTATAAAAAGTTCAGATAAAACTCATGTTATTGTAGGTCCGTCAGAGTCTATGTCGAAATCAAAAAAAAATGTGATCGATCCCGAGAATATGATTAAGTCTTACGGAGCTGATGCTGTTAGATGGTTTATATTATCAGATAGCCCTCCTGAAAAGGATGTGCAGTGGTCTAACCAAGGGGTTAATGCAGCTTATAAGTTTTTACAAAAAATTTATAATTTAACACATATAATTAACAATCGTAGAGATGTAAAAAATATAAAAGATAAAAATTTTGATATTAAATTTAATAATTATATTTTTAAAATCACAGATTTAATTAATAATTTTCAATTAAACGTAGTTATTGCAAATATTTATGGAATATATAATTTATTTAACTCTGTGCTGAATGAAGAAATAAGCAATGAATGTCTAAAAAAAAATCTTTCCAAATTAATGAAGATGCTTATTCCTTTTGTGCCTCATCTAGCACATGAATGTTTAGAACAGTTAGATTCAAAAAATGTAAATATTTGGCCTACCGTTGATGGTAAACTAGAGTTGGGTGAAAAAATTAAAATTGCCATACAAATAAATGGGAAAACAAGAGAAATTATAGAGATTGAAAAAGACTTAGATGAAAAAGATGTTATAATTGAAAGTAAGAAATCTAATAAAATTAACGATCAATTAACAAAAAATAAAATTCAGAAAATAATATACGTAAAAAATAGAATTATTAACTATCTTATTAATTAAATAGAATGCAAAAAAAAATTAAGTACATATTAATAATTATTTTATCAGGATTATTATTTTCCTGTGGATTTAAGCCATTGAATCAAAAAGCCGTTAACCTAATTAACTTTCAGGATATTAACATTATTGGTGACCAAAGAATTGCATATAAACTAAAAAATAATATTGCCTTGCTATCTGATAAAAAATCAGAAAAAAAATATAAGGCTCAAATAAGAATACAAGAAAAATTAAATAAAAAAATAAAAAATAAAAGAAACCAAACTACGAGATATAACTTGTCTATAAATGTGAATTTGGAACTAACTAATATTGACAATAATGATATAATACAAAAAACATTTGAAAATAATGAAGACTATGCTGTAGCTGCAACACATTCAAAAACAATAATGAATAAAAAAAGTGCTGTTAATAATATTATTCGACAAATTACAGATGATATAAATACTTTTATAATTTTGAAGATGAGAAATAGGTGATACTAAAAAGTTATATAGTTGAGCAAAATCTAGAAATTTTAAATAGTTACCAAGGAACTTTAATTTATGGTGAAAACATTGGAATTAAAGACGATATTAAACAAGCGTTAAAAGATAAAAATAAAAATACTGAAATAATAACTTTTTTTGAAGATGAAATATTAAAAAATAAAAATATTTTATATCAGAATGTATTTAATGAATCGCTTTTTAGTGAAAAAAAAATTATTTTTATATTAGGAGCGTCAGATAAAATTCATAATATAATTCTAGAGTGCTTAGAAAAAGATAATAATAATGTTAAAATTTATATCTTTTCAGAAAAATTAGAAAATAGGTCAAAACTAAAAGATCTATTTGGAAAAAGCAAAAAATTAGCAATTTTTCCCTGCTATAAAGATAATGAACGAACCTTAATTAATTACGTCAACAAAGAACTAAGAGAATTTAAAGGATTATCTGGTGAGATAATTAACCTAATAATTTCTAATTCAAATATGGATAGAAGAGTGGTTTTGAGTGAGATTATGAAAATTAAAATGTTTTTTCTTGAAAAAAAAATTAACAAAGAAGAAATTTTGGAAATTTTAAATGTTAAAAGTGATACTTCTTTTGATGAAATTAGAGACGGTGCACTATATGGAGAAAAGAAGAAAATTAACAAATTATTATCTGAAATTGAACTCCAAATTGAAGATACTTTTTTTTATTTGAATAATTTAAGTTTTAGAATCATGAAACTACAAGAAATAATTAAACTTAGTAACGGTAATAAAGACAAGTATGAAGAGACTATAGAGAAAATGAAACCACCTATTTTTTGGAAAGATAAACCAATAGTTATGCAGCAAGTTAAAAAATGGAGTCTGGATGGACTAGCTTTACTAACTAGAGAAATAGGTGAAGCGGAAACATTGATAAAAAAAAATTCATATCTGCGAAATGATATTGTGGTTAAAGAACTTATTATTAATTTGACTAACAAAGCCTCCCAATAAAGCCTTATCTTTTTTTCTTAGTCAATAAATTAGACAACATTTCAAATTGATCTACGTTACTGAATTCAATTATTATTTTTCCCGAGCCTTTTTTTTTAGTAATTATTTTAGTATTTAGACCAACACTTTCTTCGATTTTTCTCTGAGCTAACAACATATTAACATCAGTTTCTTTTTTTGGTTTTAATTTTTCATTTTGTTTTTCTTTATCTCTTTTTACTAAGTTCTCGATAGACCTTGCACTAAGTTTTTCTTTAATTATTGAATTCGCTAATTCAATAGCATTATATCTTCCGATCAATGGTCTTGCCTGACCAGCTGTAATTTTACCATCATCTACTAATTTAATTATCTCAACAGGTAAGGTTAAAAGTCTTAGTGTGTTGCTGATATGACTTCGGCTTTTGCCCATATACTCAGAAAGTTTTTGATGATTATATTTAAATTCTTCCATCAGCCGATTATAACCCTTTGCTTCTTCGATTGAATTTAAGTCTTCTCTTTGAATATTTTCTATTATAGATATTTCTAGAGTTTGTTTGTCGTCAAGGTCAAGCACAACTACAGGTACCTTGTGAAGACCGGCTTTTTGGGCTGCTAACCACCTTCTCTCACCTGCAATAATTTCGTATTCACCTTTTTGTCCTCCTCGAACGACAATAGGCTGTATTATACCATTTTTTTTAATAGATTGTGCCAGCTCATCTAATTTTTCAGTGTTAAAATAATTTCTAGGTTGAAATTTGTTACGTGACAGATCGCTTATAGATACTAGTAAATATGAATTATTGCTCTCTGGTCTTGTGCCTCTAGGAATCTCTTCATCTTGATCACCAAACAAAGACATTAAACCTCTACCTAAACCTTTCTTTAATTTCTCATCTGACATTTTATCCTATGCCCTTCTTTCCTGTTCGACAAATTCTTTAGCCAAATCAATATATGTTTGACTTCCTAAGCAAGCCCTATCATAAACGATACATGGTACACCATGCGATGGTGCTTCTGACAATCTTACATTTCTTGGTATGACAGTTTTGTAAACTTTTTCTTTAAAAAATTTTCTCGCTTCTAGATCAACTTGGCCAGACAGTTTATTTCTTTTATCAAACATTGTTAATAGAATTCCTCTGATACTTAAATTTGGATTTAAATTAATTTTAATTCTTTCGATGGTTTTTACCAATTGTGAAATTCCCTCTAATGCAAAAAATTCTGTCTGAAGCGGAACTAGTAATTCATCGGCAACAACCAGCGACATTACAGTAAGTAAACTCAATGAAGGCGGACAATCAATAAATATATTTTCATATTTATCGAACAAATCTTTATTTTTTATTGTTAAAATCTCTTTTAGGAGAAAAGCCCGATTAGGATTGCTTGCAGTTTCAACTTCTAACCCAGATAAATTGACGTTTGAGCCAATAATATCAAGGTTTTTAACAGACGTATTTAGTATACATTCTTTTAGGTCAGACTGACCTGTAATGGCTGTATAAATATTTTTTCCTATCTCGTTATTAGACTTCCCAAGACCTGTAGTTGCGTTTCCTTGTGGATCAAGATCTATTACTAATATTTTTTTTCCAAGTTGTGCCAGCGCGGTTGACAGATTAATAACAGTAGTAGTTTTGCCAACTCCTCCTTTTTGATTAATCACTGAAATTATTTTTTTCATTTATTTTTCAAAGTTTACTATTATTATTTTTGAGTCTGGGCTAGTAATACTTTTTTCTAAACTATATCGATAATTAAAATTATTGTTAAGCTTTTTTATCTCTTCTTCGGCTTTTTTACCCTTCAAAATGATGAGCTTGTGGCTAACTTTTATGATTTCACGTGAAATGCGAATATGTTCCTCAAGTTTCTTAAAAGCCCTTGATACAACGTAGTTTGTGCGGATTTCGTGTGTTCTATAGTCGTTTTCATATATTTCCGCTTTAATATTTAATTTTTCACATACTGAGGTAAGAAATTTAGTTTTTACATTCGACTTATCGTAGAGTTTCACGTGAAATTTTTTATTTTTATTAAATATTGCAAGAATTATACCTGGGAAACCTGCGCCGGTCCCCAAATCTGAAATACTAGAGTTATCACTAAATTCTATAAACTTGACTAACTGAGCTGAGTCAAGAACGTGCCTATCCCATATTTGTTCTATAGTTGATTTTGCGATTAAATTGAATTTTTGGTTATATTTTATCACTTCTCTACAAAAGATATCAAGTTTGTATAAAGCGTCCTGGCTGAAACCAAGTTTATTTATTAGTATAAATTTTACTTCTTTTTCATTCATTAAGCAGATACTTTGTATCTTTTTCTCTTAACAAATGCCAAAAGTAAAGTTGCTGCGGCTGGAGTTACGCCATCGATCCTTAAAGCTTGTCCAAGAGTCTTAGGTTTTATCAATTTAAGCTTAATCTTGATTTCGTTTGAAAGCCCACTAAAATTTTCGTAATCAATATCATCTGGAATAGATATAGCCTCGTCCTTTTTAAATGCTTCTATGTCATGTGTTTGTCTTTTTAGATAACCAGCATAGTGGGCATCTATTTCTACTTGTTCGTCTATATATCGTTCATATTGGGGCACATTATCCCAAATCTGTCTAAGTTTTTCAAGTGTTACACTTTTCTGAGACAAAACTTCTATACCAGTTCTCTTGATGCCATCCATTGCAATTTTTATTGAATGTTTGGCTGCGGCATTGGGAGATATTAATTTACTTTGCAAGGCATCAAAAACAGAGATTAATTTTCTTTGTTTATTTAAAAAACTTTTTTCTCTATATTTTTTTACTAGATTAATTTTAATACCTAAAGGTGTTAATCTTTGATCTGCATTGTCTGCACGAAGAGAAAGTCTGTACTCTGCTCTTGAGGTGAACATACGGTACGGTTCGGCTACACCTTTGGTGATCAAGTCATCGATCATGACACCAATATAAGATTCGGATCTATCAAGCACAAACTCTTTTTTATTTTTAATTTTTAATGCAGCATTAATACCTGCTATCAGACCTTGAGCTGCGGCTTCTTCATATCCAGTAGTTCCATTTATTTGTCCTGCTAAAAAGAGTGATTTAATTTTCTTAGTCTCGAGTGTTGCATTAAGTTCTCGTGGATCAACATAATCATACTCTATAGCATAACCCGCCCTCATCATCTTAACTTGCGCTAAACCCTTGATTTTACACAACATTTTAAGTTGTATTTCTTCTGGAAGAGAGGTAGATATTCCGTTTGGGTAAATAGTATTGTCATTTAATCCTTCAGGCTCCAGAAAAATTTGATGTCTTTCTTTTTCCTTAAATTTTACAATTTTGTCTTCTATAGACGGACAATATCTAGGTCCAACTCCCTTAATATTTCCTGAGTACATTGCACTAAGATGTATATTATCATTAATAATTTTATGAACTTCATTGTTTGTGTAAGTAATGCCACATGAAATTTGCTTGTTATTTAATTTGTTGGTTAAAAAAGAGAAAAAATATGGATCAGAATCTGCTGCCTGCATTTCAATTTCATCGTAATCAATAGTTCTTCCGTCTAAACGCGGAGGAGTTCCTGTCTTAAGTCTACCCAGTTTAATATTATATTTTTTTAGTTGCTCACTTAAACCTGTTGAAGGTTTTTCATTAAATCTTCCGGCTGGTATTTGCTTTTGACCAATGTGTATAAGACCGTTCAAAAAAGTTCCGGTTGTTAGAATTAACTGTTTACAAAGAATTTGTTTACCACTCTCACATACAAAGCCTATTAATTTATTGTTGTCATTATCAAACAAAAATTCAACTACCGGATCAGCTACTACGGTCAGATTTTCATAATTTAACAAAATTTTTTGCATGTGTTCTTTATAAAGCGACCTGTCTGATTGTGTTCGTGGACCTCGTACGGCGGGACCTCTACTTCTATTTAATAATCTAAATTGAATACCTGATTTATCGGTTACAATACCCATTACACCATCAAGCGCGTCTATCTCTCTTACAAGATGCCCTTTGCCCAGACCGCCGATGGCAGGATTGCATGACATTTCTCCTATTGTCTCTATTTTATGGGTATAAAGTGCTGTATTAACGCCCATTCTAGCGGAAGCTGCAGCTGCTTCACATCCAGCGTGCCCGCCACCAATAACCACTACATCATAGTTCATATCGTTCATGTTCTAAATGTATTACTCTATTATGATTTTACAAGATCTAATTTGAATTATTTTCCTATACAGAAATCTTTAAAGATCGAACTAAGAATTTCTTCAACATCAACTTTTCCAACTATTGCTCCTAAATGTCTTGTCGCCAATCTTAGGTCTTCAGCTGCTATATCTATGTCTTTGCTCAAATCTTTTTTAAGAAAATTATCTATTTCTTTCAAGCAATCGTTTAACTTGTTTCTATGTCTTTCTCTTGTAACCAATACGTTGTTTGATGTTACAAATTTTTTATTTAAATTTTCTTTAATTTTTGCAATTAGCTGAATGATGTTTTTGTTGTTTTTTACAGACACTAAAACAACGGATCCTTTATCAAAAGTGTGAATCTGTTCACTATTAACATCGGATTTATTTAAAACAACAATGGTGTCTTCTTTTATTAAATCTTTAATTTTATAATCAATGCTTTTAGAAGAATTATCTATAACAACTAGATTCAGATCTGATTCTTTAGACTTGCTTATTGCCAATGCAATACCCATTTTTTCAATATCATTTTTAGAATCTCTTATACCCGCAGTATCTGTCATTATAACAGGATACCCGTCAATATTAAGATACACTTCTATCGCATCTCTAGTTGTTCCTTTTTCTTCTGAAACAATAGCTACATCTCTCTTTGATAATAGATTAAGTAACGATGATTTACCGGCGTTCACTTCTCCTACTATGGATACTCTAAAACCATCTCTAATCTTTTCTCCAACCTTGTGGTCCTCTAGAATTTTTTTAATATTAAAATGCACTTCTTTAATTGATCTATGAACCTTTTCTAAAACGCTGTCAGGTAAATCGTCTTCAGCGAAATCAATTTTTGCTTCTATATATGCCAAGGATTTAATGAGCTTCTCTCTTAAATCGTTATAGTAATTTGATGCATTCCCCTGAACCAGCCTTATAGCTTGTTGTCTTTGCATTTCAGTTTCTGAATGGATTAAATCAGAAATACTCTCAGCTTTTACAAGATCAATTTTATTGTTGTGAAATGCTATTTTAGTAAATTCACCTGGTTCTGCCAATCTGCAATTATCTTGTTCCGACAATACGCTCAAAAAATAAGAAATCACAGCATTACTACCGTGTATGTGGAATTCGGCAAGATCTTCACCTGTGAAACTGTTTGGGCTTTGAAACAACAATAACAAACCTTCATCTATTAAAACATTATTTAAAGGATTATAAAATTTACAATAATTTATTTCTTTAGATTTTAAATTTTTATTTTTGGATATTAATTTTGAAATCTTTAGCGTGTCTTTTCCAGATAATCTAATTATTGCTATGCCTGAAGGACCCCGACCAGATGAGAGCGCATATATATTCATTTCTATTGTATTAATAACACGGAACAACAGTACGAAAATTTAAAAGTTTAACTAGACTTATTCATAGACTCAAAAAAGTCTGCATTGTTCTTTGTGTTTTTAAGTTTTGAAATCAAGAATTCTATTCCATCCATAGTTCCCATAGGACTTATAATTCTTCTTAAAACATTCATCTTAGATAAATCATCTTTTTCGAAAAGCAGTTCTTCTCTTCTTGTCCCAGATCTAGTGATGTCAAGAGCGGGGTATATACGTTTATCAGCAACTTTTCTGTCAAGAATTAATTCGCAATTGCCTGTGCCTTTAAATTCTTCAAAAATTACCTCATCCATTCTTGAGCCTGTATCTACAAGAGCAGTAGAAATGATTGTAAGTGATCCTCCTTCTTCAATATTTCTGGCGGCACCGAAAAATCTTTTTGGTCTTTGAAGAGCATTGGCATCGACGCCTCCTGTTAAAACTTTTCCAGAGCTAGGTATAACAGCGTTATAAGCTCGGCCTAATCTTGTTATTGAGTCTAGTAAAATTACCACATCTTTTTTGTGCTCGACTAATCTTTTAGCCTTTTCGATAACCATTTCAGCTACAGCCACGTGACGTGTTGCTGGCTCATCAAAGGTTGAACTAACAACCTCTCCTTTAACTGATCTTTGCATGTCAGTTACTTCCTCAGGTCTCTCATCAATTAATAAAACCATCAAGTAACATTCAGGATGATTAGTTGTAATAGATTGAGCAATGTTTTGTAAAATAATAGTTTTTCCTGCTCTTGGAGGAGAAACAATTAAAGCTCTTTGACCCTTTCCAATAGGACTAACAAGATCGATTAATCTTGCGGTGTTATCTGGTTTCTTTTCAACTTTATCTGACTCCACTTCTAAGGTAATTTTTTGATCGGGGTAAAGAGGAGTTAAGTTGTCGAAAGCAATTTTGTTTCTTCCCTTTTCAGGTTCTTCGAAATTAATTTTGTTTACTTGGAGCAATGCAAAATATCTTTCAGCGTCTTTTGGTGACCTAATTTCTCCTTCTACAGTGTCTCCTGTTCTTAAACCAAATCTTCGAATTTGGCTCGGACTTACGTAAATATCATCCGGCCCTGGTAAATAATTTGACTCCATGGCTCTTAAAAAACCAAAGCCATCTGGTAGTAACTCTAGAACTCCTTGGCCTGTAATTTGTTCATTTTTTTCTGCAAGTTTTTTTAATATAGCAAAAAGAATTTCCTGTTTTCTTAGTGTGCTCGGATTTTCGATGCCAAGTTTTTCAGCTTGTATAATAAGTTCTGCAGGGTTTCTTTTTTTTAATTCTTGTAGGTTCATAGGATTGTTTGATTGCTGAGGTGTGTAGAATAAATATAGGTGTTTTTACTAGGATATCAACCCCTATAATGGTTTAAAAACTACTACAAATATAATGCCTATCAAAAGTAAAGTGGGAATTTCGTTTATTATTCTATAAAATTTAGGAGAATATTTGCTACTATTTTGGCTAAAACTATTGAGGCAATGAAAAAGAAAAAAATGATAAATAGTCAAAAGTAATACCATGGTAAGTTTTAATTGAAGCCACAAATAAGAGAGGCTTTCTATTCCAATAACATGAATTAACAAAACACCAAACAGCCAAGATAAAATCATAGCGGGATTCATAATGTATAAAAAAAGTCTTTTTTCCATTAGTTTAAAAGTTTCTTTTAGGCCGCTACTATTATTTTTTTCAGAATGATAGACAAACAGCCTGGGCAAATAAAGCAACCCTGCCATCCAAGAAATTATAGAAATTAAATGAAGGGATTTAAATAAAAGATAATAATTCATATTTTATATATTTAATAATCTTGGGCATTTTTTAAATTTCTCAGGACATTTTATCGAAGATGTAAAAAGGCCTCCTTTA
>Ga0308010_1000425_pt1 | contig 29214 bp, 24 predicted proteins | sample Neamet129_FD_202368 | JGI IMG/M metagenome (GOLD analysis project Ga0308010, IMG submission 202368) | Marine microbial communities from water near the shore, Antarctic Ocean - #129 | ecosystem: Environmental > Aquatic > Marine > Unclassified | place: Southern Ocean | collected 2014-07-24 | reverse complement strand
TCACTTAAAGACAAGTTTGACCGATTAGTTACTAAAACCACTTTATCTTTCCATCATTCTACAAACCATTTAATTTTGTTTTAGGCTTAGTTGAACTTAAAATAAAGTGAGTAGTGACCGCACAGCTTATTCAGTCCTGATGCCCATTCATAGGTGGCAGCAGAAGCATTTATAATTTAAAAAATATAATCAGTAGGTCAGTAGTATTTTTCTTTATAAAAAAAATAGAGGCCTAGCCTCAAACACGACTAATCTTCAGCTTGGTTTTCATTTTTGTGCGACAAAAGGCATGCAAGAAGCAAGTCTGTTCAGACATATCCAGCATTTCTTGAGCTACGTGATCTGCCTCAGAAGTTTCAAGGTATACGTGAGTTTCTATTGGATCAGCCTGTCCAGCCTTACCCGTTCCACCAGAGGCACCACCCAAAGAAAAATGAGTGTCCTGTACAATTCTATAATCAGGTAAATCAAGGTTCAGCATTGAGACAAAACGCCCAAATTGTGTCATGAAACAAAATCCAATCCCAGCGCTAATAAGAGAATTGGCATCCGGTGCGCGGCCATCTTCTGAACTCAGGAACCGAAATGATGTTCCCCATGGCGAATATTGCATTTGCTGGATTTCTTTCAAGCCATCCTCACGAAGCGTTGCAATTGCACCAATGTTCAATCGTCGGTCTTGTTCCTCAGTTAAACTTCCGGCTGCGGACGAGGTTCCCTGAAGTACATCTTTTTTGGGAGTTAGCCCAACCGGAATAATAAGTTCTAAACTGCTTTCCATGGGGGCAGACAGAGAGAAGTGATCGCCTGGGTCCTCAAAAATTGCGCCAGCCAGCTCCAGAGCATTAGTGGGAGTTAACTCTAAACCATTTTTTGATAATTTGAACAAGCTCGCTAATTGCCCACGCATCAAGCCATTCAGAGGTGAGGCATGTACGGCGTCCATTAAAAAGCTATTCAGTGATGCATCGTCAAGATTGCAATCAACCTGCACTTCCAGTTCAACTGGTTCGGCTCCTCCAATCATTGTCCGCTTAGGCATGGATCCACGCATGGTATAATAATTATTCTGGATCAGCCGTAATTTGCGAAATACCACACCACGTTGCTCAGCCAAGGCAGTAATTTCATTTAAATAGCTAGCCGCCATACCGGCGGATAAAAACGCAAGGGGACAGGGTGCTGCATCGTGGCCGTTCAGGTATGGACCCTCATCTGAGACGAGCCGCCAAGTTTGTTTTGTCTTTGCAGAACAGACTAGAGCTTCCTTCTGAAATCCACTAAGTGAGCGGACCCAGGTCCGAATTGCATCGCCTTTCCGGTTTTCTGGCGCAGAAATTGACACTTCATCCGAATTGGCAACCAAAAAAAATGGTGAAAGGCTACTACTACCTATGATGTCTTCACCAAGCTTTGCCATTTTAATTACTCCAATCCATCACTAACGTTTCTCGGAAAGCGAAGCGCTCCAAATGTGAGGCTACAACATTTCGAAGCCTGACCAAATTCTCCTGGTTATTTGCCTTTGCTACAATTGTCAGTGTGTCTTTGCTTGCTTCCAGTTCCGCTTTACCAAAATCAAATTGGATCCATCCCGTTTCTGGAGTAAATTCGACCTCAATTTTGTGAGAAAAATGTTTGCAAATCTGCTGAAGATAACGACTGGCTGTGGCCGTCTTTACTGAAGTGGTAGATAAAATCAATTTGTAACCTTCCAAAGAATTTTAATTGGTAGTGTCGGAGGGCAGTACAGTTAAATATTGCGTTGCAGAACTCACCCTCCTCATAGGTTAATCTTGCCACCATCAACATTAAGCGTTTGCCCAGTCACAAAGTCACTGTCCGACGTAATGAGATACATCAGGGACCCCAATAAATCCTCTGGCATCATATCCCGCTTGATTGATCGAGATTGGACAGTTGGTCCACGGGCAGGATCAAATCCAGTGTGGCCTTGCAGGGCCTCACTTTCGGTCAGCCCTGGAGCAATTGCATTAACTTGTATATTTTTGTCACCCAATTCGCGGCCGTGGCAACGTGTCAACGCAATCACAGCCCCTTTTGATGCAGTGTAGTGAGATAGACCAGGAGGGCCGTAGTAAAAGGTTCCGGAAGCAATATTTACAATCTTACCACCACCAGCCCGCATCATAGCTGGAACAACTGCTTTTGTAGCTTGATGTACGCCTCTGGCGTTCACAGTCATGACTTTATCAAACTCGTCATTATCGATACTCATAAAAGGCTTGGGTTCAAGCGCTGCAAATATTGAAGCATTATTGATTAAAATATTTACACTTCCAAAGTTCTTTTCAGTTGTTTCAACTAGAGAAGTCAGATCATCATCTGAGGTTACGTCAACAGTTAATCCTATAGCTGTCCCACCCGTACTCACGATATCTGCAACAGTCTTATCAGTATTTAATACGTCTGTGATGACAACATTAGCGCCTTCTTCAGCCAAGCGCTTTGCCATTACAGCACCAATTCCACGCGCGGCTCCAGTAATAATTACAGTTTTTCCGTCTATCCGTCCCATCTTATTCCCCTCTTTCAGATTTTAATTTCAAGAATTTTTGCTACTTCAGTCCAGCTCTTGCTACCATTTTTTTTCAAGTCAGCAGTGAGGTCGTCAGGCACCCAGTCGATGAAGCAACGCTTAAAGTTTGGCCGTGCTTCTATGGCAGAAAACCACCTCTCTAAGTTTGGCAATCGTCCACCATCCCACATCCCACGCATTGACATCATAGCAAGGCGGTTCACGTAGGGTGTCAGAGAAATGTCAGCCACCGAAAACTTATTGTTAACCAGCCAATCATTTCCTTCCAGTGCATCGTTCATTTTGTGAAGGTATTTATCGTAAAGTTTTACTTTTTCGGATGCTCCAGGCGCATTAAATCCATGGCGAACAAAGCCATCTTTTTGGCTTTTCCAATCTGATGTAACTGACATGGATGGCGTAGATGCAAGGAATTTCTTAACGCCCTCTGGTCCAAGGTTTTTTAACACGGTGTGTCGATGAGAACACACAAACGTAACTGCACCACAGGCGGGGTGGAGGTCTTCATCCACCGCCTTAGTCCAGTATCTAACCTGCGCACGCCCCCAAGCATCTACCGGATGGACACTGGTAGCGGGTGCGATGTGGTCCAAGTATTCAATGATGACAGTACTGTCTGGAATGACAGTGCCATTGTGAACTAATGTTGGGACAACTCCTTTTGGGTTCAACTCCAGATATTCAGGATCAAATTGCTCACCTTTTAGAATGTCGATATAAACGCCATCCCATTTCAGGCCTTTTTCATCCATTGCAAACCGCACTTTTGCGGCACAAACAGATGATCCATGATGATAAAGTGTAAATGTCATAGCTGTATAGTTACCCATTTAAGTTCAGTCATAGCTTCTAAATCAGCATCAGTACCTTCGCGCCCCATACCTGACTCACCATTCCCACCAAAAGGTACGTGCGCCTCATCATGCACTGTAGGGCCGTTGATATGACACATGCCTGCACCAATGTTTTTGGCAAAGTGGAGTGCCTTATTTATATCCTTTGTGAATATAGACGATGAAAGACCAAATTCAGTATCGTTGGCTTTCTCCAAACCCTCTTCATAGCTATCAATTGGGTAGATAGAGGTCACAGGTCCAAAGGTTTCTGTTCTACAAACAACCATTTCATCAGTGACACCTGTCAGTAGTGTGGGCTGACATCGGTTGCCTTCAAATTTACCACCCGTGACTAGAGTAGCACCATTAGCGATGGCGTTAGCAATATGATCTTTGACTCTGGCACGTTGGCGTTCTGAGATTATTGGTGCCCCAACAGTATTTGGATCACGCAGATCCCCCATCCCAATCCTTGATGCAATCATCGCAAAGCGTTTAACAAAATCATCAAAAATTGATTTTTCAACGTAGAACCTACTAGAGCCAATGCAGAGCTGACCACCAAACATAAAAATAGACCGCGCAACTAGAGGCATCGCCTTGTCTAGATCCGCATCTGCAAGAACTACAGTTGGGCTTTTTCCACCTAACTCGAGCGTATTAGGAGTTTTATTTTTGGCACAAATCTGTGCTATATGTTGCCCTACAACTGAAGATCCAGTGAAGCTCACAAAATCAACGTCGGCATTACTAGTGAGATCATCACCAATTTCTGCCCCATTTCCAGTTACAACGTTGTATGCTCCAGGTGGAAGCCCAGCGTCAGAAACAAGTTCAGCCATCAGAATAGACAGGTGTGGTGCCATTTCAGATGGGAGGTGCACAACCGTATTACCAACAGCAAGTGCATTAGCAAATAGGCGAGTGGTTTTAATCAGTGGCACATTAAACGGCGTGATGATGGCCACCACACCTAATGGCTCTCGGATCGACATTGAGAATTTGCCTGGCGCGTCAGACGGAATTGTTTCACCACGTACATTACGGCACATCCCGGCAGCCGCGCGGATCATGGTGAGGCCCTTATTAAACTCAAACATAGCCTTTGAAATTGGAGAACCTATTTCATCAATCAAGCAATCAATAATTAGCGCCTGCCGCTCTTCCATAAGCTCAGCCACTCGCAGAAGCCAACGCTCACGTTGGGTTGGGGTAGTTTCTTTGAAAGTAGTAAAAGTTAACTTTGCAGCAGCGATCGCTTTACGGATATCATTACCACTACCCTGTGCTGCATAAATATAGAGGCTGTCATCCAGAGGGTTCAGAACCTCAAAAGTTGCATTATTTTCGGCATTTATCCATTCACCGCCAATGAAATGTTTTAAAGTCCTCACGTCGGCTGATGTTTCCATGTCTGTTCCCTAATTAAAATATCTACCAAAAAAATATGTCTCTTAGATTTTTTTGATTGGCCACTCACTGAATAAGTTGAGATCTCATTTACTTCTTTAAACTTTTGAAAAATCCGAACACCATTTTATGATACCCTCCTGATAACTTTTCTTTTTGGTAAAGGCCTTTGCCCATCGCGTAATATTGGGATATTCATCGAACGGGTACCCACATCCAATCAATACAAAATGAACTGGTATCCATGAAATGTCGGCTAAAGTGAATTGATCACCCATCATCCACTCTCGACCCTCAAGTGTAGCCTCAAGTTTTGAAAAACTATCACTAAGAATTTCTTTTGACTTAACCAAATCCTTCTCTTCGAAGGCGCTGCTACCGGCATGCTTGGCATGAAAATTTTTGAGCTCCTCATTCTTTTGAAGGGCGTTATATTTTTGTTCTTCTTCCACGGTTTTTTTAACTTTTTTTGCCATTTTGGTGGCATAGACATAAGGCTTTATCGCCACCACATGTATTGAGCCAGCTAGCCTAAGCCATTCAAGCATTTCTGATTCATGTTTTTGAGGACGTAGTGACGGTTTGGGATAGGCTTTATCAAGGTAGTCAATTATCTCATTGGACTCGACATGGACTACTCCATTGTCAATCAAGACTGGGACCAAACCCTTTGGGTTAATACTAAAATAATCCTCAGAGATATTTTCTTTTTTCTTTAAATCTAAGTGATGACTGGTCCAGGGCAAGCCCTTCTCAATCAAGGTCATCCGAACTCGCATAGAACAATTTGAGATGTCACCATGATAGAGGTGAAACCCTGTGAGCTTTTCAATTGACTTATTAGTTGGGACAATTACTGCCATTAATTTTTCCTTAAGTTGGGATCCCAAAATGAGAAGAAAAAGCAAAGAACTCCTTATTAAGGTTAATTTAATACATTAGTTACAAATTTGGGATCCCAATACAAGTAAATTATGATCATTTCTGACTGTTTCGCGTTGGAACTTGACCTTGGGATCCCAATATTGTCAGTAAGAGGTATGGAATCCATTGACTCAGATCTCGCAGCACGCATTCGGCAAGATATCATTGCCGGTACTTACACCGACGGCGAGCGACTGTCTGAGGCGCAGTTATGTGCGACGCATAGCGTGTCTCGCACACCAGTTCGGCTGGCGCTACGGTTGCTTGAACGCGAGGGAATTATAAATCGTGGCGAAGGCCGTGGCTATTCGGTCCAGAGCCCAACCGTCGAGGATATTATGAAGGCGGTGGAAGTGCGCGGTCACTTGGAGGGCCTAGCGGCCCGTCTATTAGCACAAAGTTCGAACCGTTTTGAGCACCTGCCCCATATGATAAAATCTACTGACCAAAGTGAAAAGAGAATTGATGAACTCGAACGTCTTGGTCGACTTGATGAATCAATTATTAGGCAAGCGCATGCCTCAAATAAAGACTTCCACTCTGGAATACTCACTTTATGTGGAAATAATTTTATCGAATATACTTGTAAACAAATTAGCCACCTACCAATGTTAGCGGTTGGATCCATGGTTTTTGATAGATCTGTTGATGAAAATTCGGACAACTTTAAGCGTGGCATCTTCCGGCTTCGACTGGGCAATGCGCAGCACCGAGTAATTATCGAAGCAATTGAGAGCGGTGATCCAGTTCGTGCAGAAGGCATGATGCGAGAGCATTCCCATACCATGCTTGATTACATACAGACCTTTGAAAAACGCGATGGGAGCCTGACTGTTGCAGATTTAGTTGCCTATTCCTCAACTGAACCTCTAAAATCAGCGTCTTGAGACATTTTTGTTCAATTAGAGATCGAGGTATGCATATTTCAAATGTACTATTTTAGCTCCCTATTAGGCAGAATACTTGGATCTAAATGCTTCGTATCATCTTCGTCCCAGTAGCCAATTAATACACCCATAGTCTCTTCAATCCCTGTCATGTAAACAGCTCGCTCTTCAGAGCAAGCCACACGCTGGCGATACTGAAGCGACCACCCAGCAAGCTTATTGAACATGCTTTGACAAATACTCCGATGTTCAGCGCTGCTGCCCAAATCGTTAAGCTCATCGGGGTCACTAACAAGATCAAATAAAACAGGTTCAAAGCCTGGCGCATGTACGTATTTCCATTCCTTTGTGGCAATCATGTAGGAACGACAATCAAGCGGCATACGGCCCGTTTCTTTTCGGAAAACTTGAAATGAATAATCCCCTTCACTAATGACATAATCACGCCAGTCCGACTTTTCACCATGAATTTTGGACATCAATGAACGCCCCTCCAAAATGTTCACAGGAATACTACCGCCATGATAGTCTAAGAAAGTTGGAAGAAGATCGATGCACTCTACCAAAGAATCGTCAGTTTTACCTCGCGTCTTGTCCGCTAATTTACTTGGATCCACTATGATTAGGGGCACCTTAACCGATGGGTTATGAAAATATTCTTTCTCGCCCAACCAATGATCTCCAAGGTAATCACCATGGTCAGATGTAAAAATTATCATCGTATTTTCAATTAAACCCCGGCCCTCCATAAATTTAAATAAAATACCCAGTTGATCATCTATCTGGCTTATAAGGCCCATGTAGGCAGGGATAATTTTTTCGCGCGCCTCTTCATTACTGAAAGTTTTACTTGCCACCCTAGTTCTAAAGTAACCAATCAGTGAATTTGGATCATCCAACTCGGCTTCAGACCTAACTGCAGGGATCACATCCCTTGCAGTATACATATTGTTGTAAGGCGCTGGAGCCACATAAGGCCAATGAGGTTTTATATACGAAAGATGCAGCAACCATGGCTTTTTCCCATCATCTTCAGCCATGAAATCCATTGCGCGTCGCGTCATATAAGGTGTCTCTGAATCTTCTTCCAGTACACGTGCGGGCAACTCAACACTGTCATTAAAATACCCAGATCGAACGCCGCCTTCTGTTTCGACCGCATTTGCAGCCCAATGCCAAGGATTAGCATCCTCGTTGTAACCTTTTTCTTTAAGGTAAGCATTATATGCAAGTTCCGGCTTCACAAGCGCATCTGGGTGAACACCGTCATCGCGTTCAAAGGGCTCCCACCCAGCTTCGGAAAGATGAGTACCAACGGCGCCATCTGGGTCAATACCCAGGCGCTCCATTCCTTCTTTATCCGGCACCATATGTGATTTTCCAACAAGAACAGTCCGAACTCCTAGAGGATTTAAATAGTGACCAATATTCTTTTCGCCCACGCGCAGTGGTGCGTGCAGCGCAGATGTACCGTGTGACGAAACATAGCGACCTGTATAAATGCTGTTGCGGGAGGGACCACAAGTCGGAGCTTGGCAATAAGTATTACCAAAGACAACGCCCCGCGCCGCTAGCGCATCTATGTTCGGCGTCTTTATTGTTGGATGACCTGTACAGCCCAAGTAGTCATACCTCAGCTGGTCGCACATTATAAAAAGAATATTTTTTTTTGCCATTTATCAACAACTTTCCAAGTTAATTTCGTTTGGGCCGAGCTTCATTCCACGGCGGGTCAGGTCACGCCTTTATTGAAACCACTCTTTACGCAATTAATTTCATATTTGGGATCCTAAAACAATTATTAAAAGGATTTTTTTCTTTTAATCTCCTCAATTATTGCATTCAGGATCCCAAGATAGTATCATAAAAAAAATACTGAACTATAAAATACATGCATAAATTCAAAATTAAAGGAAAACTAATGCACCCGGAATTAAAAGCACACCCCGAATACTTTGAAAAAGAAATAGTCCAATTGACAGACAATGTTTACCAAGCTTTTGGGTTTGCTGCCTCTAACGTTTATATGATTGTGGGAGACGACGGCATTGTGATTGTCGATACATCAGAAACAACTACTGCTGCTGAAAATATACTAGCAGAGTTCAGGAAAATTACCAACCTACCAGTAGATACTATCATTTTTACTCACTCACACCGCGACCACGTATCTGGAGCATCTGTTTTTGCAGAGGGTGGCAACCCAAACATTTTGGCGAGTGCTAAGTATTCTGAAGATTCACTTTTCGTGGCATCCGATCATCCACAGCCTGTGAAGGCAATGCAAGTACGGACCAAACGTCAATTTGGTATTGGGCTGTCATACCCAGATGAAATTATCGGCATTGGGGTGGGACCAGGTAGCCGACCTCTAAAGGGAATGGGTGCAGGCTCACTTCCTCCGACCCGACGTATAGGAGATGATGGTGAAAACATTAAATTGTGCGGTATAGATTTACAGCTAGTTGTAGCTCCAGGCGAGACACCCGACCACATAGTTATCTGGTATCCAGAAAAAAAGGTACTTATTAGTGGCGACAATTATTATCGATCTTTTCCAAACCTCTACCCTCCGCGCGGATCAGCGTATCGAGACTTTGACACCTGGGCCGATACTATAGACATTCTAATGTCGTTTGGGCCCGAAGTTTTGGGTCCTGGCCATACAAAAGCATTATTTGGGGCAGAAAATATTACCGAAATCTTAACTGATTACCGGGATGCTATTCGCCATATTGTCGACGAGACTCGCAACGGGATGGACGCAGGGCTCACGATTGATGAGCTGGCTCATAGTGTTAAACTGCCTCCTAGGCTTGCAGAAAAACCGTACCTAAGGGAATATTATGGACGAGTAGATTTTTCAGTGCGTGCATATTTTGTGGGAACGATGGGATGGTTCGATGGTAACCCAACCTCACTAGGTAGCCTTCCACCACGTGAGGAAGCAGAAAATTTTATAAGGCTCGCCGGAGGGCCAGATGTAGTAATGACTGAGATAGAAAAAGCCAGATCTGATGAAAAATATCAATGGGCACTACAACTCATCGACCGACTAATTTACACAGAGCCCAAGTCTGAAAAATTAAAAAAAATAAAGGCAGAAACTCTAAGAGAGCACGCGGTTAGTCAAATCAACTGCCCAACTCGGCACTATTACATTCAATGCGCCAAAGAGCTGGATGAGGCCCAGTAATATTTGAGGTTTTCTATAGTCCAACCATGGGATCAATTATCAAAGGCATCTATACTTGAGCTTGCATTTAAAAAAAGAATAAATATTCTTGTTTTAAATAACTGACCATATCTAGGAGTTTAGAAAAATGCCCATCAGACCAACTAAAAACCCAGATATTCTTAGCATGCAGGGCCTCAACCTGTTCCACTACTCCTATTCGAATTGTTCAATGCGCATTCGACTGTTTTTGGAAGAAAAAGAGATTCCATGGAACGATCATTTTGTTGACCTGCGCGCACAAAAAAATTTGACCGAAGAATATTTCGCGATCCATCCGCAAGGCTTGGTGCCCGCACTGGTGCATGACGGTGTGATCATTTATGAATCTGCGGATATTCTTTTGTATTTAGAAGAAAAATTTCCCAAACCTTCGCTGATACCAGATGATCTTGAAGACAAATCAGAATTGGACAGGATATTGGAATTCACGCGGTCTGGTCACTTTCCCATTATCAAGACATGGGCATATGGCCGCAACAACAAACCAACCAAGACACCGGAAAGCATGGCCAAACTTGAGGAGCTTCAGAAAGACAAGATGATTGTGGAGTTTCACAAGGAAACCCTAAGCCCAGGAGGCATTTCCGTAGAGAAAATACTAGCTGCAGAAAAAATCCTTAAGGAGATGTTCACAGATCTGGACAATCGTCTTGCCAAATATGAGTGGATCCTGGGCAGCAAGATGACCATGGCGGATATCGCCTGGATCCCTCAGTATGCGCTTTTCCGGCGTAACCATTTTCCATTCGAACCCTATCCAAATTTCATTGCTTACGTTGCTCGCTGGCAAAAGCGGCCTGCTTATATCACAGCGATCGGTAACCACATGCCTGGCTCCATGGATTTGCCCTCGACACAGCGCACAAACGAACCAATTTGAGTTGACCGAATGTGCCTTTCTATGCCCAATAATAATCTGAGGAAATAAATGTCTGACCAAAATCAATATATGCACCAATCTATTGCGCAGGCAGTTAGGGATCATGGAATTGATACCATGTTTGGGTTAGTTGGTGACGCCAATCTTTTCATTGTAAACCATTTTGTGAGTGAGTGTGGGGGTACACTTGTTCCTGCGGCGCATGAAGGGGGCACTGTTCTAATGGCGCAGGCCTATACTCAAGTTACAAAGCAAGTTGGTGTTGCAACAGTAACACAAGGACCGGGTTTAACTAATTGCGTAACTGCGTTGAGAGAAGGAGTAGTCGCCCGTCGCCCAATGATACTTTTGTGCGGCGATACTCCAGTAACGGCTTCCTTTCATCCGCAAAATATCGATCAGCGTGAAGTGGTTAAGGCAACTGGTGCGGGTTTTGAACAAGTTCAATCCCCCGATACAGCATCACGTGACGTTGCAAGGGCAATTTATCGTGCGCAAATGGAAAAGCGACCAATTGTTGTGAACATTCCTTCTGACTACATGTGGGCTGAAGCTGTACATAAAAAGGTTGTTTTTTCGTTTGACGAAGCTCCAACTGTAATCACCGAGGGCTCAGTACACGAAGAGGCCATTGGTATGATCATTTCAGCGAAGCGGCCACTGATTTTAGCAGGAGCGGGAGCGGTTGCTGCTAAAGATAACCTGATTGCCCTATCGGAAAGGATGGAGGCGCCTCTCGCAACTACATTAAAAGGTACAGGTCTTTTTGCTGGGCACCCAAACAATATTGGCTATTTTGGTACGCTTAGCACTGCTGAGGCCTATGATGTTATGGCGGCGGCTGATTGTGTGATCGTATTTGGTGCTTGGATGCACTTTTTCACGACAGATAAAGGAGAACTACTTAAGGGAAAGCGTGTCATTCAGGTAAACAATAATGCTTCTGATATTGGGACTTTCTACCAACCTGATGCTGTCTTAATTGCTGATGCAGGAAAGACAGCTGAAAATATTCTTTATTGGTTAGATGAAGCTGAAATAGCTCCCTCGGGTTTTGCTAAAGAATTGCCAACTCATGATATCTCTATATATCCAAAAGGTGATCCTAATAAATCTACTGCCGGTTATATAAACTTTGAATACGCTTTGGATCGATTGAACGAAACACTTCCTGAAAATCGGATCATGCTGACCGATGGAGGTCGCTACATTACCGAAGTTTGGTGCCGCGTGAATGTCCCAGACCCCAACAGCTTTCACATGAGTGATAATTTTGCGGCAATTGGTCAGGGAATGCAGCAGGCTATTGGGGCCGCATATGGGGATCCAACGCGGCCTGTTGTTTTGTTTACAGGCGATGGTGGCTTCATGATGGGTGGGTTGAATGAGTTTAACACTGCTGTTCGCACAAACTGTGATTTGATCGTGATTATTTGTAATGACTCTGCTTATGGCGCTGAACATATTCAAATGCTAGATCGGAAAATGGACCCCTCCCTTACAGAGTTTAACTGGCCAAGTTTTGCAGGAGTTGCCAGGTCTCTTGGTGGAGAGGGTGTAGAGGTCACGTCTCCCGAAGAATTAGAAGTCGCAATCGAAGCTATTCATGCACGTAAAGGCCCTATAATCGTTGAGCTTAAATTGGACTCAAACAACGTGCCGCGTATGCGGATGTGAAGTTCATTTTGGAACTTTGATAAAAGTTTTTGTGACCGATCTCAAACCAATCGGGGCGGAGTAATAATAATCAGATTAAACTGAGGATAGGTCATGTCACTTTCAACGCACTTTATTACTTTAGGCACCGCAGGAGGACCCGTACCTAAACTGCACCGCGCACAGCCAGCACATGCACTTACTCGAGGCAACCAAGTCATCTTAATCGATTGTGGTGAAGGCGCAATGCAACAATTGATGCGGGCTGGGATCGACTTTAGGCGTGTCGATAAGATCATTTTATCACACCACCATTTTGATCACATTGGCAGTCTATTTACATGCCTTGGTATCAATATGATGCTGCAACGTTCGCAACCGATTAAAATCTACGGTCCACCTGGTACGCGCAAAATAGCAGAAGGGCTAGCGATGGCCTGTGACGTACCACACGCCGTTGGTTTTGGTATTTCAGGCCAGACCTTTCCGCACCCTCGCAATTTTGTGCAAGTAGAAGAAATCTCATCGGGCAAGTCGTTTGAAATTGATGGTATTCGCATCTCTTGTTGCGAAAACACACATTATCGATCCGAAGACAAGTTTGGAACTGATGGACCTATTTCTCTGTCACTTCGCTTTGATGCGCCTGATCGTTCTATTGTCTATACAGGCGACACAGGTCCTTGTCGGATGGTCGAGAATCTTGCGCAAGGTGCACAACTGTTGGTTGGTGAAATGATGATTGCTGAGAAAGTCATTACTCAGCTCCAATCAAAGAACCCCCATATGACGCCTGAACGTGTCTCGTTTATAAGCGATCATCTGAACAAGCATCACCTGAGTCCCGAGCAACTGGGCGAGCTTGCCAGCCGTGCGGGGGTTGAGCATGTGGTGGCCGTCCATATCCCGCTGGACAGCATTACCCCTGAAAATACACCAGATTACGTAGCGCAGATCTCCCAAAGATTTTCAGGAAAGGTTACAATTGCAGAAGATCTCGATCAGTTTTGACTTAGGGGTCAAACAATAACGTAAGCCCTCCACTGGTAGCTCAAGCCGCATTCAAATTCTGTCAGACAAAACTATTTGAAATCGGCCGAGCGTCTTTGGATGACAAAACACTCTCCATTTCACTACTTCAAAACCAGCACTAAGATTATTCGTTTGTCTGTAATGATGCATGTTCGATATTCGCTATCGCTTCGTAATGTTGAGAACCTGCTTCATGAGTGGGGTATCGACGTAAACCATGAAACGGTCCCGGTTTGGTGGAACCGCTTCGGGCCAATGTTTGCATAACGCTCCCCTTCAGCAACCACCTAGCCATTACTAGAAAATCATCATCAGACCGCCGTTCCACCGCCTGAGCGCGTGTCTGAAGGTGGTAGTAGTTCGTCCACCACATTCCCTTAGGTTTGGGCATCCCAAGTGCATCGAGGGATACATCGGTTCCAGGACGGCGCCTGTGCTTAGTTCACTGGCGAAGTGCGCGATCCCAGTGACCCTCGTTCTTGCTGGAGTAGGGTAGGCGGCAACACTGGCGGCACAGATCAAAGATAGCGCAAAACTACGGCAAATAAATCAAGGTAAGCAGGGTAATGCCAGAAGAATTCTTCATTTTATTTCTTTCATATTTTTTCAATTTTTAGAGTTTTTGTTGAAAAGGGTTACGCCTGCGCAGTTGGCAGAGGCACGCGATCAGCAACCGCTATTTCTAACTCTGCCAACCGCTCGATTAGAAGGCTCTTGACGTCAGCATGTGGCTCGCTTTCCCAAAGATTTTTCATCTCTCCAGGATCATTATCAAGATCGAAAAGTTCGTTTGGGCATCTACCTAAATACATCGACAAGCGCCACTGTTCATGAATGATCGTGTGCACCCTCGGTCGAACCCCAAAAGCCTCTTGGGTTCTTTGTGTCTCGTATTGAATATGTACTGCGTCCCGCCCAGCACCACCAGCAACACCCAAGACTTCGCCCTGCATCCCAATAGTAGACTCAATTCTTGCATGCTCTAAGATGGTAGTGCCAATGTCATGGGTCTGGCCAAGTTCACTGCATCGCTCGCCACTGGATCCCTTTGGGTCGGCCCAAATGAAAGGCACATGGGTCAAGCTATCGTATTGCTCGGCACCTTTAAACAAAAGCCGATGATCACCCAGGTGATCTCCGTGATCAGATGTAAATATTTGAACAGTGTTATCAGCAGCACCAGTTTCTTTAGCAGCTGTCCTAATTCGACCCACAGCATCATCAACCATAGTGATCATGCCACACGTAAGCGCGCGTGCCTCTAGCGCTTCTTGCTTCGACACAGCTACAGAATGCCCTGCCTTCTCACCAAGTTTCTGGTCAGCAGCCCTGTCACGCTCGGCAATTTTTACATACTCTGGAGGGTCCCAATCATCGATAGTATAGGCCTCTGGAACAGGCATTTTTTGTGGATTATACATGTCCCAATATTTTCCAGGTGGAGTGAAGGGGTGATGCGGGTCGGGGAAAGACACCATCAAAAAGAAAGGGTTGGGATTTCCCTCTCGTGCTTTGATCCATGCGCTTGCTCGATCAGCAATATAACTTGTTGAGTAATACTCCTCAGGTAACTTAGTTCGGATCGCCTGCGGACAGCTGTAATCATGGGGAAGCTGATTATCCCGCCCACGAAGAGAAAGCATTTCTGGTGCTTGTTCTTTCAACCAAAGCTCAAAATCACCACCACTATTAGCTCCGTGACGTAGAACAGAGATGTATTCATCAAAGCCATAAAAAGGAGTTGGAACTTTTGGATTGCTCTGCCCCCAGAACCTATGTTGTTCATAGTGATAACTATCGTCATCTAGGTTAGAACGAATGGCTTCAGACAGTTCTGGCGGAGGCGCTTGGTGGCCTTCACGAGACCTAATATCATCCATCTGAGTTGGCCAGTCAGTTACATTCTGAAGGTGGCTCTTTCCAATCAACGCAGTGTCATAGCCAGCAGCACTTAACATCTCAGGAAAAGTGACGTTTTCATGCGCCAAAGGAACACCAAGGGATCTGACGCCGTGGCTCGACGGCATACGACAGGTCATAAGGCTAGCCCGATTGGGCATGCAAACCGGTGACGCAACATAGAAACGTTTATAGTTTATACCTTCGGCGGCCATTTGATCAATATTAGGGGTCTGTAAAACCGGGTGACCATTACAGCCCAGGTGATCAAATCTTTGTTGGTCTGTAATAAAAAGTATGTAACTTGGTCTGTCTAACATTATTTTACCTGTTAATAGTTACTCTTGGTTTAATTGTGTCAACTTCAAATTAGGTAAATTAGACTGGAACCACAGTCTTATTTCTAAATATATGTAACCCAATGATTAATACGCCAGCAGCGATACCCAAAAAATATATCTCCATTGGTCTTGCTAGGATCACGACCGCAATCAAAAGCCGGACAACAATCTCAAAGGAGTTTAGCTTCTTCCGATCATAAGCCGCCAGAGCGCTTGCCACTAGGTAAAGGGTTAAAGCCAAACGCACTATCAAGAAGACCATCCAACCTATATCAACAGTACCATCGTAACCCTGAAGAAATTGCCCAGTCGCCGGGTCTACAACAGCCTGCTTAATTAAGAGAAGTTCTGGGTATAGTGCAAACACGAACGGGATAGTAAACATCACAATACCTGACTTTACCGCAGAAAAACCCGTCCGCATTGGGTCAGCGTGAGTAATAGTCGAGGCGGCAAACGCCGCCAGAGCCACTGGTGGTGTGATCGCTGAGGCAACCGCAAAGTAAAAGACAAACATATGTGCCGTGAATGTAGCCAGGCCAAGACCTACCAGCATTGGACCCATTAAAAGTGCTACGTTAATGTACGCCGGAACCGCTGGCATTCCCATGCCAAGCAAGATTGCTAATAGCATTGTTAGGAAAAGCGCGAATAATTGAAAAACCACCGAGTTGGTAGAGACATCAAACGATTTTAGGTAGCCAAGGACATCGACGGCCACAAATTTCGCGAGACCCGTAAAATTTAGGGAAACGTCAATTACTGTAACCGCCAAAAACATAAGGTATAGTGTCGAAATGGTAATGCCAGCTTGTGCCAAACCATCCCAAATTTTTCGTGGAGTGGCACGGATTTCTTTATCAACATACATAAGGGCAAGCAGTAACAAGACTGCCCACCAGCCTGCAGCGCTAGCATCACCAGCTGCGTTTTGCAGTAGCCCAATTATCCAAGGTGCAGATATAACCTTACACACATTTCCATTCATTTCGACAACAGAGCCAATCATAATTGAGAACCAGCTACAGCCAACGCCATCCTTCGGCGTCAAAAGAAGAACGAGTATTAAGAGTACCGGTCCAAAAATCTGAAGTAAATGCAAACGATCTTGCTTGGTAAGGCGCATATCTTCCGTCACTTCACCCACAGCCTTAATATTTTGTTTGCGGGCTTGGAAAACCACAGATAAAAACAAACAAAAGAAAAAGAAAAGTGCTGGGATTGTAGCAGCTATAATTATGTCTCGGTAAGGCACACCAGTCAGTGAAGCCATAATAAATGCTGCAACTCCCATAATAGGTGGCATTATGGCCCCACCAGATGAAGCTGCAGCCTCAACACCGCCAGCGAATACTTTAGAAAAGCCACGTTTTAGCATCATTGGAATTGTTAGGACACCAGTTGATAATACATTAACAACAGGACCACCTGTGATGGTACCAAACATTGCTGATGACACAATCGCGGCATGCGCAGGCCCACCCCTCAGGTTGCGCGTTGCCAAAAATGCAAGCTTTATCAGCGATTGACCCCCAGCGCACTTACCAAATAGGGAACCTAAAATTATATAGGGAAAGACCAACAGCATCAGAATATTTATAAAACGACCTAGCAGTCCTGCGTTATTATTAGTCAATGCATCAACCACCAACTCCCGTCCCGAGGCCAAGCTTCTTATTTCTTCACTACTTAGGATTGTTACTAGGTACTTATTTTGATCGTCAGCACCAAAGAAATACCAATTCATAACCGTCGCAAACGTATACGCAGCTACACATATCGACACTAAGACCAATGAAAAGCCCCATACTTTTACGTTATAACCAAGGAACACAACAATTGCGGCAAACACTACGAGTGGTAGCCAATTATTCATTGTATTCAGACAACCTGGATCATCTGCAGAATCCGGTGCTGGCAATCCATATAATGCGGCAAAGTCAATTTCGGATTGCAAAGCTCCTGCCATCAAGCGGGCACGATCACCAGAAAAAACATCCAAGAGACAGACTGATTCAATTTCAATTAGATAACTCAACGAAATCGCTGCCGCCGCAACTACTAATGCCAAATCAAATAAAAGCCCAAACCGTCTTGTTGTAGGGTTTTTTTTAACCCAACTTCTCCACATGGAGTGTTTTAGGGTAACAATTATCATCATCCAAAAAAATGTAATTGGATAAAGCCACTCGGTTGGAAAACGCCTGACCTTAAAAAAGCTATTGCCAGTCAACCCTTTCCAGAGTTCGTCCCAGCCTGGAATTGTCGGTGTCACATTTACAAGCCCAACTAGGACAAGCAAAAGGGCCAACCAATAAACCAAACGGTCTATTGATACGTTGCCTTTCTGGTTATTATTAGATGGCATAGGCTTCATTTGATTTTGTTCAGTCATTTTTCAATATTTTTTTAAGACTAATGAAGTTATGGGCGGCATAGAGCCGCCCACTATTTTTATTGTTTTATTAAGGCTTTGCACAGTCTGGAACCGTTTGGCCGGCTTCCTCCCATGCTCGCACAGCGCCAGGATGGAATTTGATTGGATTCGGGCCGCAAAGACCTGCAACTTTCCGATCTAAAACGCCAAAGTTTAACGTTCCCATGAACGGAGCTAATTTTTTGTGGGATTCAAGGTTTTCGATATGGGCCTTGGTTAGCTGATATGCCAATTCCTCATCCATACTAGTCTGAACCATATCGCCACCAGGAACAGCTAGCCCACGAAACATGTCATCCTCAGAAACAACTGTCCAACCAGGACCCATTGCCTTCCTAATGTCTGCCAATGGAACGACATATGGATTTGAGCCAGGTTTGGTAAGAAATTTCTGCACACCGGCAGACTCAAAAGTTTCCCTCGGCATAGACCACATAGTCATTGCGCCAGCGGCGCTCGCACGCGTCACACGAGGACCAGGAAACATCGCAGGAACCATGATAGCATCTGCTGATCCATCTATGATGGCAGCCGGCATCTGGCCCCAACTTACTGTTACCGACTCGTAATCTTCCTCTGACTTCAAACCAGAGAACAGCTGAATAAGACTGCGAGAATTTAAGGTCGCAGTCCCTCGGGGTGGGCCATTTAACACCTTACGGCCTTTCAAACCATTCCAACCATCAATTCCCTTGGAGTCATATGCATACAGAGTAAAAACGCTGAGTGTGTAAGGGTATAGAAGTTGAATATTTTTGGCTAATTCAGCCGCTTCTGCCTTATCCATCTTTGAGTAAGGCCCAACACCCTTGGACAATACAAATGGTAGTATAAAGGGGGCAGTGATAATATCAATTTTTCCTTCTGCAAGACCTTTCACATATTTGGTCCCAGTTTGGCCGTCTTTTAATTGAATATTTGCAATACCACGATCAGCTGCATATTCGACCAAAGCGGTTGCTGTGATGGCAACTGCCGTTCCAGCACCAGCAGTTTGTGAAGTTAAGTTGGCCTGGCCAAATGCCATCGTTGTGGCAAGTGCCGCCGACGCTGCAAGTACAGCTAGTTTGGTTCCTTTAAGCATGTGTTCCTCCTGTTACGTTTACTACCAGTAGTGGTTCACTTCAGGATCCCAAAGTCAAGTTTTTTTCACTTTAAAAGTCTCATTATGGCTTATAATTTGTTTTTTGGGATCCCATAAATTATATTCTAGAGTTTTCTCCTTCCTTAGATGGCATCGGTCACATTAATGTTTGAAAAATATGGAAAATGTTTTCTGTGCGTTCCTCATTTTATAATTGATCTAATTAAAGGCCATGCTTCAGCCCCCGCATTTAAGTGTTGCTGTCTTTCCGGGTTGGGGTTTTCTACAGAACAAATACGATAAGAATTACGATCTTGAATACGCTTCCACCACTTAACTAAATTTGGTCGATCAGGGCCCAATAAGCCCTCCATATTTAATTCCATCAAACGTTCCATTAGTGGCGTCATTGCAATATCAGCAAGTGAGTATTCATCGCCAGCCAGCCACGGAGCCTCTGTTAAAATATGATCCATTTGCGCAAGTAATTCATACATACTTAAAAGCGCTTGCGGAAATGCGGTACTTTCAAATCCATTTTCAATAATTTCGCGGCGCCTTTCACGGTTCACAGGGTCACCAATACCGTCAATATAAGCTTTCAATTGCTTGCTAGACTTTTCACTAAGAATTTTTGGGCGCATGGATATGGTGTAGGTCAATATGGCAATCATTGGCAGATATTCATCTGCTTTTTTCATCCACCACCATGTGCGCGCAATTCCAATAGGGCTACTCGGTTTAAGTGGTTTGCCATCAAAGGCATCGTCGACGTAGTTAATGACCACAGAGCTTTCAAGCACCACATTCCCATTATGTATTAATGCGGGTACAACCCCATTAGGATTTATCGCTCGATATTGCGACGTGCGTAAAAAATCGCGGTCCACAGCCCGGTCAGTATAATCAACGCCTTTCTCTGCCAGAGATAGTCGGGCTTTAAGTCCGCAAGTGGCACCATTAAAGTGATATAGCTCTAACATTTAAATCTTACCCATAGCTGGCACCTAAGTAACAGGGTTAAAGGCATGTCCAAAACGATCACGATACTCTGCCAGCTTGACGCGGAATTCAGGCTCGGTCTCACGGCCAGATTTGGCGTGTGGGGAATCCTCAGAGATTGCACTATATGAAAAATCATCAAGCCTTTTAAGACTGGGCCGCTCTACCATGCGGTCCCACCATGCTCGTGTTAGTGGATATGGTTCCATCCAAAAATCAAGAAATCGAACCATCTCTAACACTTTGATAAACGGCATCAGGGTAGTTTCAGCAAGTGTAAATTGGTCACCCATAATGAACGGGCGGCTGTCTGCTAACGTTTGCTCCATTAGCTTGAATATCATCTCAAAGGATCCGATTGCGCGCATCACATATGGAGAATCAACACCATCGTTGACCACAGACATTTGACGATAGAGCCTATCAATGCTTGGGAGAATTTTCCAACGCTCTTCCATCTTGTCGCGAGGTACTGTTAGGCGGAATTTTGTGACAAAGTTTATCACGGCGATTGCTTCAAAAGCCCGCTCATCGAACATCTTGATCCACTCATCCATGCGGTATCTTTGAACAAGGTCTGTGGGCTTTAATGGAGGATCTGGCTTAATATCGTCGAGGTATTTACAGATAAGCGAGGATTCCCGTATGGGTTCGCCGTTGTGAACAAGAGTTGGAACGACTCCCTGTGGGTTTAACTTGAGATATTCAGGTTTAAATTGGTCCTTGTTCATGAGGATCATCTTGTGGGGGATCCAATCATTTATCCCCTTTTCTATTAACGTAATAATGACCCTATTAGCACAGACAGAGTCCGTCTCTTCCAAGTAATATAATTCAAGTGTCATATAACTCTCCCAATTTGTATGTTTTTAAAACTACTTTTTTTGTTAGGTATTTATCATGCCTGAAAGTTCAGGGCTGTCGGCCGAATATCGGTAAGCTCTATAGGTAATGTTTGAAGGCTTGCGTGTTGGTGTTTTGAGCCAACAGCTAAAATCTGGGTTGATGAAGTCCCACACGATTTCCATACTGTCCCTGTGTATTTCAAAAATGCGACCGTTAGTTGCCTCGCATACTAATGTATTTCCATTAGGAAGCCTCTGCACTCCACCACATACATGGCTGTAGAAGGACCAGGGTATGTCAGCCTCCCAGCGCCAAACTTCTTCACCAGTACCGGCATCAAGCTCAACCACAGCCGACCTTTGCGGCGCCGGGATTTCGCAAGCTCCATTAGCAAAAAATAAAATACGATCTCCACCATCAATAGGTTGCGGATCATGCGGACGACCCCAACTATGGTTTCGCTTTTCCCAAATTAGACCATTTTTCTCAGGTGATAGAACTGCTATCATATCAAGGTTACGAAAACTGATCAGAAAATTTCCATCAGCCAAAGGGCAAACCGTATTGGCATGACAAAAGCCACCGCGGTGAAGACCCTGTGATATTGGGTATTGCTCCAGGTTCAGTTTTGACGTGGACCATTCCCAAACTGTTTCCCCCTCAGGCGTGATAATTCTAAAATAATCTTCATATATTTTTCCCTTGGCTTCGGATCCCGGCATGCCTCCCATTACACCTGACGCCAATTCATCAGTCATAGCTCGCCAGCCAATATAAACAGTGTTTCCATCAGGTAGACGCCGGAAGTCATGGTGTTGTGCTTCATCAGTATGCTCCCAGAGTATTTCACCATCCCAGGACAACTCCAAGAAGCGACCACCACGAGCTACATTTAGAGGAATTTCCGTAGGCACCTGAACTGAACAAAGGAGCCTGCCTCCTGGAATAATATAGGCATGTCCACCAAACGTTCCCGGCAGGTCCCATCGATGGACTTCGTGACCCTGATTATCGACTAACCGAACACTACTTCCAAACAATGTTCCAAACATTGTGTATCCAGCAAAGCTACGATTAGCGTCATGCTTTAGAAGTCCTATCTTTTGAAAGTCCACTCGAGCTCCATTCTTTCATATCATTTTAATTAATAAAAATGAGAATACTTATTCGATTTGACAATGCAAGCTAAATATGGCTTTGCTTCAGAAAGAAATAGAGAGGCGCAAATGAATAAAATAGTACCGCTGGATAGCACATCAAATGTCCCTGGGGTTAGGCCAGCAGGTCAAAAACGCAGTCGCCTTCTACAAGATCGGTTCGTCATCGCTGGCCGAAAAATTTTAATAGAAACCAGACTAAAAGATGTCTCAATTCCTACGCTTGCAGCAAAAGCAGGATCTTCAGTTGGAGGTTTCTACTCACGCTTTGATAGCAAGGAAGTATATTTCAACTTTATGCGCAGTCAAATGTTTGAAGAACATACAATACTTCATGACCAATACCTCGACCCAGCTAAATTTCAAACCAAAACGCATAAAAGTGTCAGTATTGCATTTGTTGATTTAATGCTGGAAATGGTTTCTGGTCCATGGCGTGGCGTTTTGAGAGAAGCATTTTTAAGCGTCCCCGATGATCCAGAAGGTTGGGGCCCAATGAAACATCGTAGTGAACACTTATGCGATCGCTTGCTAAAGCTTTATGAACCATTGGTTGAGAACAAGAAAGCACTGGACCAGCGTGTAACTTTCGCGGTTCAGCTTGTTATTTCGGCCGTTGATACAGCATCGGTGAATTCAAACCTAAAATTTGGCATATCAGATCTCGAATTCCGCGATTACCTTATTGAATCTTTCAACGCATTAATTACTGGCAACTTTCAGACAGCGACCTAAAACCCAAAGGCCAGATCACAAGTATTCGCCTGCAGTAATAGAATTTATGGTTCTATTATGTTAAACCATAAATCAAATTGATCATGCATGGCCCAATAAGCTTTAAAGCGCTCAACGCTGCCAGTTATGCTGACCGCCTCTCGTGCCACTGCCTGATCAGTGGATATCCGCCCGTAGGCAATGTCATTCAGCGTAATGCGTGAAAGCGACACCGTTAAGTCAGCATTTTCACTCCATGAATTGACTCTATGATTTTCCACTTGATTATTTATAATTACAGCAACTTTTTCTCTGGAATCTGTGAGTTCAAAATTTATTTTGAACCTTACATTTTTTGCCTTTTGGGGATTAAGTTTTACGGCCATTAGATTAAAAAAATCACGGAGTGGCATTGCGCGGGCAATGTCTTCATTCACTCCACCCACACCGGCTCGTGGATTGACACCCTCTCGCAGTTCCTGCGCGCCGCAAAGATAATAATTTCGCCACAAAACAGATTCAGCCTGAAAACCTAACTGTTCATAGGTTGAGGCGAGCATTTCTCGAGCCACCTGGTTGGTTGGGTCCGCGAAGACTAGGTGATTAAGTATGGTCGAAGTCCAACGATAGTCTCCTTCCTCAAATGCAGCCCATGCTTTACTAATAACACTATCTGCCCCTCCCATAGCCTCTATGTATTTTTTTCCCTCTTTCACAGGCGGATGCGGATGAAGATTGGCCGGGTTGCCGTCAAAATATCCGTAGTATTTTTGGTAGGTTGCCTTAATATTATGATTTAGAGTTCCATAATATTCGCGAACCGAAAAGGAGTGTTTCATAAACTCAGGTTCAACAACCTCTTCTGCGATTTCTCTTGGAGTATATCCACTGTTAGCCAATCTTAAAGTTTGGTCATGGATATAGCGGTAAATATCACGCTGCTCTTCCAAAAAATTGCGGATATTTTCATTGCCCCACTCAGGCCAACAGTGACAAGCAAAATAGATTTCAGCTTCATCACCAAACATTACTAAGGACTCATCAATACATTCCGACCACAGGAGTGGATCACGCACCTCTGCACCCCGAAGGGTCAAGATATTGTGCATCGTCCGACAAGTTACTTCCGACATACATAATGCTTTATGCTGAGGCAAATAGAACGTAAATTCAGCAGGCGCTTCAGTACCAGAAGCCATTTGAAAAAGAAACTCGATGCCATCAATGGTCATGCGTTCACCAGTTTTGGATATCTCCACCGTCGGCAGAACAAAACTTCTATTTCCACGGGCATTACCTTTGCCGATGCCGGCATCAAGATACCCTGAGGGCCCTGGGGGGACGATCAAGCCAAACTGATACATGGCGCGACGTGCCATTTGATTGCCGGCCAAGACAGCTTCATTAACGGCGTATTTAGTAAAACCTTCAGGTACAATGATCGGTATATCACCCTTGGCAAGAAGTTCATCCGTCAAAACGCCGCGCGATCCGCCGAAGTGATCCGCATGGGTGTGGGTAATTAAAACGGCACTAACCGGCTTTTCTCCCAGATTTTCATTGGCAAGGTTCAGGGCCGCCTGTGCCGTTTCGATACAAATCAGACAATCAACAATAATCCATCCAGTCTCACCTCGAATTAACGTCATCAATGCGATGTCATAGCCGCGCACCTGATAAATACCATCTGTGACTTCAAAGAGGCCATGATTAGCATTTAGCTGCGCCTGACGCCAAAGTGAGGGGTTGGCTGTATCGGGGGCTGGTTTTTCCAGGAAAGTGAAATCACTTGAATTCCAAGCAACGCGACCGTCTGAAGTTTTTATGGGCCCATCAATAGACGCTATAAAACCACGTCGAGCATTTTCAAAGTCCTGTTGATCAGACAAAGGAAGCTCAGTGGTAATTTTAGAATTTGCGGCTTTTGTGTGGGCTGTTGCCGTACCAGGCTTGGGAAGACGGTAATTTTCTGCGATATCCTATTCCTTCATTTTAAGATACATAATCCCATAACCAGGTTGTCCCAATTACGGCACTTAGTATTTCCAATCAAATTTCCCTAAAATCTATTAAAAGTTTACACCAAAATCAGTTTAAATTTTCCATACTATTAAGTATCCGAAATATCAGAAAAAAAGCGAACCTTGTTCAAGGCTAAGTCTTCTGATGTCCCCAAGGTGACTCACGAATCCATTGGAAATTTGCTTTATCATATTGTGGTCGAGCACTTATCCGTTTGTACCAAGCCTGAACATTTGGGTATCGGTCAAAATTAAAGCCTCCAATTGTCATGGTGGTAAAGGTAGGTCCCCAAGAAATATCAGCCAGTGTATAAGTATCTCCCACGATCCATTCTGACTTGGAGAGTGCCAACTCCATTTTTTCAAAAACACCATCCATCAATTGGTTAGCCCCTTTGGCATCTTCCTCGGTAAGGCTGGATCCTGGTGCACCATGTTTTGCATGGAATTTCTTAAGTTCCGGGTCTTTTTGTAGTGACTGATAACGTTCGTATGTTTCTTCTGTTTTCTTTAGCATTTTTGCGAGACGGTTGTAGTATTGCAGAGTTTTGATCCCTGGCAAATGAACATCCCCAGATGTTTGGAGCCACCAATCTATTTTTGACTGATCTGCATCAGACACCTTACGAAAGCTGGGATTTGGAAAGTTTTCTTCAAGATAACAAAGTATATCATTAGACTCCGTTACAACAATCCCATCATGTATTAGAGCCGGAACTAATCCCTTTGGGTTAATACCAAAATATTCTTCAGTTACATTTTCTTTGTCCATCAAGCTGAGTTGGTGACTTACCCATGGGAGTTCTTTCTCCTCCAAAAGAAGTCGCACTCTTGCGGAACAATTTGATCTGTCAGAATGATAAAGATGCAATCCCTTATAATCGAGAACAGATTTATTAGTTGGCTGTACAATTGGCATTTTCTTAATCCTTTTTGGTTGTCTAAATAAATTTTAAAACCGTGCTACGCGTCTTCCAAAACAAAGTCTGCTCCACGATCAGCAATCATCATTGTTGGTGCATTTGTATTCCCCGAAACAAGCGTGGGCATCACGGAACAATCAGCAACCCTCAGCCCCTCGACACCGTTCACCTTCAGTCGAAGATCCACCACAGCTCGCTGGTCTGCACCCATCCGACAGGTTCCAGCTGGGTGATAAACAGTTCGCGCCTGCTTCCTTATTGCATCGTCAAGCGAGTTAGAGCCGACCATAGTTGAGATATCTGGACCAGGCCAAATCACTTCACCTAAAATTTCTTTCAAAACAGGTTGCGCACAAATATCACGCGATAAACGGACTCCCCTGCGCAGGGTATCCAGATCTTCTTCTGCCTTCAGAGTTTGCGCATCAAATTTTGGATGGTCCAAAGGGTTAGTAGAGGCCAGCACCAGACGCCCCCTTGACTTTGGCCTCATAGTCATTGGGTGAATATGAAACGAATGATATGGGAGTGGCCCCTCACCCGGTGGCCCTGGAGCGAAGGGGGCAAAATTAAACTGTAGATCTGGTCGGCCATCGCCATCGGTGTCAACGCAAGCTCCAGCCGATAAAAGATTTGAGGTGAGGAGGCCACGCTTAAAAACAAAATAGTCAACTCCATTCCTGAGTGCCGCAAGACCCCTGTCTGCGTCATGATAGCCTTTTCCAGACTTCAGTTTGTAAGTAACCGGCGCTCCAACATGATCCTGATAGTTTGCGCCAACATCTGATACATGATGCACAATCTCGATCCCGTGTTTATTAAGTTCACGGCTCGGGCCAACTCCCGAAAGCATCAATAGTTTGGGACTGTGGAATGATCCCGCTGTCAAAATGACCTCTTTGCGCGCACGCAAAAACTGCACCTCGCCGTCCTTGACAATTTCAAGGCCCCTCGCACGACGTCCCTCGAAACAAATCTTACTGGCAATAGTATCAGTTAAAATGGTCAGCTGTTCATAGTTAATAATAGGTTTTAAAAAACATGTAGCGGAAGACTGCCTCCGTCCAGCGTGTGCAGTAGCCTGATACCATCCCACGCCTTCCTGATTCTCACCATTGAAATCCGGGTTCCAGGCCAAGCCTGTGGACTGAGCAGCATCTAAAACTAGTTCATTAAGCGGATGTTTATATTCTGGATTTGATACCAGAAGCGGGCCATCTTTGCCATGATAAGGCGCGCCATGATCAATGTTTTTTTCGTGCCGCATGAATATGGGGAGCACGTCTTTATAGCCCCAACCCTTACAGCCATGCAAATTTTCCCAATCGTCGTAATCAGCAGCTTGGCCACGCATGTAGATCATTCCGTTGATTGATGAACCGCCACCAACAACACGTCCCTGCGGGACAGGAAACCGCCGACCATCCAATGATTGATCTGGCTCTGAAATGACGGTGTCTATATCCTGTGATTGATGAGCCTTTAGGAACGTTGCAGGAATATGGATCCAACGATTAATGTCCATTCGACCACGCTCAACCAAGGCCACGGAAAAACGGCCATCACGAACTAACCTGTTCGCAAAAACGCACCCTGCTGATCCAGCTCCAACAATAATATAATCAAATTCACTGTCTGACATCATCAAGGTTACCCGTATTCATTTTGATCCAGTCAAATTACTATCCTTAGTTTTTCAAGAGTTTTAAAAAAAATAAGAATACCAATTCTTATTGTTACTGACCATAATTAGTCAAGTCATTTTCTTTGAGAATAATGTTGGCTGGAAGTCTTAACACAAGCTTCATGTTGTTAACGTTCAATGTAAAATTTCAAAGAAACTTACATCACTTATGAAACCCGACAGCACGTCCTAACGTAATCAACCAGTAGTTACGACCAATAAAGGCGCATTGGGTTATCTATAAGTAGTTTTCTTTGCAGCTCAGATGTTGGTGCAATTCGCGGAATATAGTCAACCAGTAGTCCGTCATCTGGCATATGTGATTTCATGTTTGGATGTGGCCAGTCCGTACCCCAGAGAACCCGGTCAGGGAAACCTCGAACAATCTCAGCATAGAATGCTACAACATCATCATAAGGAGGCCCCTGCAGGCTTAGCCTTTCAGGACACGTAACCTTGGACCAGACATTTTCATTCTCAGTCATTAGACGTATAAACCGCTGGAAATCAGAATGGTTTACGCCCTTTGAAACATCGGGACGACCCATATGGTCAACTACAACAGTCGTAGGTAATTGCTTGAGAAACGGCTCTAGGCCCTCTAGATCTTGAGCTTCAAAATATACGACAATATGCCAACCAAAATTCTTAATCTTGTCTGCTATGGAAAGAAACACCTCTTTTGGTGTATCGTCTACAAGACGTTTAACAAAGTTAAAGCGCACTCCCCGTACGCCAGCTTCGTGCATTTCAGCTATATCATTTTCTGTGATATCGACCCCAACCGATGCAATACCACGTGCCAAATCACCACTACTGCGACAAGCATCGATCATGGCGCGGTTGTCTTTGCCATGACAAGTCGCCTGGACAATAACGTTGCGGGCAAATCCAAGGTGATCACGCAAGGCGTACAGCTGTTTTTTACTAGCATCGCAGGGTGTATATTTGCGTTCAGGTGCAAAAGGGAACTCGGCTGATGGGCCAAACACGTGACAATGTGCATCCACTGCGCCCTCAGGCAGCTGAAAATCAGGTTTTTTTGGGTCTGGATGAAATTTAAGCCAATCAGGATCCATATTTTGTACGTCATTCATGGGAAGACCTTTCCGTCCATAAGTTTTCGAGCCGTGCGCAAGATGGCAGCCCGTACAACATCCCCAGTTTCATTGAGAGAGGCGACTACTGTCATTTCACCACTGGGATGCTCCACAGCCATACTAAGCTGATTGCCCTTACCAGTTTTAGCCAAATCATATGCTGTTGACCCCTTCATCAAGCAAGCCGTTGCAACACTAACTGCTCCAAGTACACCAATCGCCTTGTGACAACGGTGTGGTATAAATGTACGCGTCGCAATAGCGCCCCCATTTTCTGGCGCTGATACCATTGTCATTTTAGGTACTGATTTTTTAGTTACATCTCCTAGGTTCATCATTGGACCACAGGCTAGCCGTATTGCCTCAAGACGCGCCACTAGCACAGCATTTTGCTCTAGTTCTTCCGGAGCCTCACTACCCGATATGCCCATATCCTCAGCGCGAAGCACGACACACGGCATACCATTGTCCACCATTGTCACTTTTATACCTTCAACAAGGTCCTGAACATTTCCCGTCGGCAGTAGAGCACCACAACTGGACCCAGCTGTATCTTTAAATTCAATTGGAACAGGAGCAGCAC